>MDTD01113568.1_pt1 | contig 32418 bp, 33 predicted proteins | sample 811221 | NCBI WGS metagenome assembly MDTD01 (sample SAMN05326646, study PRJNA326480) | marine metagenome | isolation source: seawater | place: Pacific Ocean: South West | collected 2011
AACCATTGTCCTGGTGCATAGCTACCAGTTTTTTCCTTTTGTTTTGACAGTTCATCCATTAATTTACAAATAGTGATTTCTCCTTCACCCATACAAACGACGTCTGCCCCTGTTTTTTTCAAGAAAAATTCTGGCTCAGGTGTTGGGCCATAGCCTCCCATAATAAAAAATGGTCTTTGTTTTGAAGAATTAATCGCTTTTGATAAACCTTTAACTTTTTGATATTGATAATATCCTGCAATTATACTTAAAACTACTACGTCAAATTTATTCTCATCTAAATAAGTTCTAAGATGATCGTCAGGCCAATGATTCATATCTTGACTCCAAACTACAATTTCATGACCGTCTCTTTTTAAAACTGCGGCTAAAGCACCAAATCCCATTGGAAAAACATGGTCGTATGAACCATTGTCATAAACTGCGAATAAAATTTTTTGTTTCATATTTTGGAAATTTAACTCTTAATAAATTGACTATAGTTAGTAAGGTGTCCTATGTCAACCCAGTCACTGTCTGTTATAGGACAAATTCCTACTTTGAATTTCTTTTTTTTTGCTAGTTCAATCAACTGAGTCATGTGGAAAAAAGTATTATTAGGTATTAAGTCTATAATCTTAGGTTTAAAAATATATAATCCAGTGTTGACAAAGAATTTTGATTTTGGTTTCTCCTCTATTTTTATCAATTTACCAGATTTATTTATATGACAAACACCGTAAGGAATTTCATAATTTTTTGCTGAAGCAACAATTGTGAGGTCATTTTTTTTATTATTATGAAAATTATAAATTTCTGATAAATCAGCATCAATTATTACATCGCAATTACATAAAAAAATATCATTTTTTTTGAATTTCTTTATATGTTGTCTTAAGCCACCTACGGTCCCTAAAGGTTTTTTTTCTTCTAAAAATTTTATCCTATAATTTGGTTTTAATTCTTTAAAATATGATTTTAAAAGAAGACTTTTATAATTTACAGAGATACTAAAGTTTCTGCCCCCATGATTTGTAAATTTTTCAATAATATGTTCAATTACTGGTTTTTCCTCGATGGGAAGTAATGGCTTTGGTAAAACTTTTGTAAATGGTGAAAGCCTTACACCTTTACCTCCAGCCATAATTATAAAATCTATGTTTTTAAGAAAATTACTCTTCCTTTTTAAACCAAAAACTTTATCCCAAGTGAGATAATTTAAAACTAATTTTTTCTTATTAAGTATTGGTAAAACAGGTAAACGATTTTTTCTCATTAAGTTCTTCGCATGGTTTAGAGAGAAGTCATCTTCGTAAATCACTATTGGTTTTTTTTGATAGAGAGATTGAATATTGTCTTTTCCAGATAAACCTCTTAAAATACCTCTTCTTAAATCTCCATCATTTAAAGTTCCGTGAAATAAATTTTTTTTACTTGTAACAATTAAACATTGGGAATTTGTGTAGGCTAAGAGCTTCATCGCTTCTATAATTTTTGTTGATGGGGATATAAAAATATTTTTCATATTCAAATTTTATCAAAAAAAGATTTTTTATTTAAATTTTCAAAGTTTGTATTTTCCAAAATTTTTAAAATATTTTTAGAACTATCTTTTTTAAAATATGGGTTGTAATAGTTATTAGTTTTTTTTTCAATTCTTTTGTGAAGAAATTTATTTAAAAGATTTTTAATACTATTTTTTTCTATTATACAGTCTATTACTGATTTAGATTTTATTCTTCCTTTTTGTCTATTACCTAAATTTATTGAGATCGTTTTTAGACTTGGGGCCTCAATAATACCACTAGAAGAATTTCCTAAAATTAATTCAGATAACTTTAAACAAGAAATAAAATCGTCTCTTCCGAATGATCTTATATAAAAACAATTTTTTCTTTTCTTTGAAAAATTTTTTATTTCTTTATCAATTTGTTTATATCCATGATCAGCATTTGGTGAAGTAAAAATTATATTTATATTTTTAAAAGTTTTAAGTGAGTTTAATATTTGTTTAATGTATTTTTTTTCAGTATTAGGCTCTAAAGTAACTGGATGAAAACAAACAAGAATAGTTTTCTTTTTAAAATCTATTCTATATTTTTCTTTAAAATATTTTTTTGATTTAAATTTAAAAATTTTAAATTCCTCCAAACCAATAGCCCCAACGTGAAAAGTAAATTTTGGATTTTCACCCATTTGGATCACTCTTTTTCGATGTTTAAATGTTGAGGTAAAATGAATATGAGACATCTTCGTTATACTATGACGAATTGCATTATCAATTGCTCCTATAGTCTCCTCACCTCCATGAATGTGAGCTATTGGTATTCTGCTTAGAGAAGCAGCAACGACAGATGAAAAAATTTCATATTTATCACCTAAGACTAAAATTAATTGTGGTTTTACTTTTTTATAAAGTTTTGAATATTTTTCAACTCCCATAGAAAAAGATTTTGAAATACTAATATTATCATCTCTTTTGTTATCTAAAGTTTTTAGTTTTGAACTAATTTTTAGTTTGTCTTTTAAAATTTCTCTAATTGTATTTCCATGAAATTTACTCAAATGTGTCCCTGTAATAGATAAGTGATATTTTAATTTTTTAGATAAAGAAATTTTTTTTAATAACAATCTTAATAGACCGTATTCTGCCCTACTACTTGTTATGATAATAATTTTTTTTTTTAATTTCATAATATATAGTTACCCATTAATAAATGAGTTGACTTTCCATGAGAATTGTCTCTTTGATGGCTGTTTCCAGTGTAGACCATATTTTGATCTAAGGTATTTTTTCGAATTTATAGGAATTAAAAATGAAGAATTATATAATTTTCCTTTTTTGAATTTCAATAATTCTTCCTTAGAAAATAAAATAACTTTATTAAGTTTGCTATCTCCAACCCAATAAATTTTTTTTTTAATTTTTATTTTTTTAAAAATATGAAGATCTAGAAGTATTGAATTAAAAACTATCTGAATTTTACAAATACCATTTTCTTTTATATCTTTAATTTGAGAAGCTCCATTTTCTGTTAATTCTATGAAGCTCTGTTTTAGTTTTTTTTCATCTTCTTCTTTAATTCCCAGATCTATATCGCTTGGTCTTCCTGCAAAGGATTGCTGTCTTATTGCACCTAATAGAGTTCCCCCAATTAAAAATATCTTAATATTTTTTTTGCTTAAGATATTTATAAATTTTAGCAATTTATCTAAACTATTCAAATGACCAAATGGGAGTTTATAGTATTTAGGATATTTTAGTTTCAAAAAGCTAAAATAAAAAGTTTTCAGCACTATTTTTTTTATTGTTTCTAAAACATTTTTTATTTTTTTTTTTATATAATCATAATTCTTACCGACAAATATCCTTAAGAAAAATAAAAACAATTTTTGAAATATTGCAAAAATTAAATTTTTTTTTTTTTTAAAGATTAATTTTTCTTGCATTTATTATTTAATTTGGTCGTCAATCTTATAATTGCGTTTAGCTTTTTGACCAATTACTTTTGTCCAATTCATTGGGGAAATTCCATTTCCAGGTCTTTTAGTTGTTAAATTATAAATAGTAAATTTTTCGCCTTTTTTAATTTTATTTTTGGCAACAATTGATTTTCGCGAAATAGATCTATTTTCTAATTCATTTTTAGTCACAAATTTATTTATTTTGCCCATCATATTCTCTGTGTATCTAATATTCTCAACCATAGATTTAAACTGATTAGGATTGAGACTGAAGAAATGATCTGGTCCTTTTAATGATTTTGAAATCGTAAAATGTTTTTCAATAAATTCCGCACCCATAGCTACCGCAATTGAAGGAGCTAATATATTTTCACTGTGGTCAGAAAACCCTACAAAAGTTTTAAATTTTTTTTTAAAAGTTCTAATTACATTAAGGTGTAATTGATTTACGGGAGCAGGATAAGTCGAGTTACACTGCATTATAATTATATTTTTTTTTTTAAGCCCTAGTTTTTGAAGTAAAATAAAAGTCTTTTTTATTTCTTTAATATTTGACATTCCTGTAGATATTAAAACTTTTTTATTAAGTTTTGATATTATTTTTAAAAGTGGATAATTTGTAATTTCACCTGAAGGTATTTTGAAATATCTTAATCTTAGTTTTTTTAAAAATATTATACTTTCCTCATCAAAAGCTGATGAAATAAATTCTATTTTTTTTTTATCGCAATATTTTTTTATTATACTAAACTGATTAAATGTTAATTCATTTTTTTTAAGCATTTGTAGCATTGACTCATTTCTGTCATATCTTTTCTGATAATCAACTTTCTTTGCAGTTTGTGTCGCAAGACTAGTTGCCAAAAAAGTTTGAAATTTAATTGCATCTGCACCTGATTTTACAGCTGCATCGACAAGTTTTTTAGCTTGCGAAATTTTTCCGTTATGATTTATTCCAGCCTCTGCGATAATAAATGTTTTTTTTTTCATTTTACTAGTGAGTTTGACTTAATGTTTTTCTTGATAGTAAGTCCTGCTCCTACAACGCAATCAGAACCTATTTTAACATTTTCTTTAATTATTGTTCCACTGCCGATAAAAGTATTAGATCCTATTACTACTCCTCCATTAATTAATGCTCCAGTCGATATATGACAGTGATTTCCAATTATTACATCATGTTCTATTAAGGCTTTGTTATTAATTATACAATTAACTCCGATTCTAACACCTGAATTTATTACAACATGATGGCATACTAATGTACCCTCAGCCAATTCAGAATATTTAGATATGTAAGAAAACTTAGAAGTAACTTTGGGAAATTTAAAACCATTTCTTTTAAATTCAATATATTTTTTTTTTCTCAAAGAGTTATTTTTAATTTGACCTATACCAATAATTAAATTGATTTTTTTAAATTTTTTTTTATTTTTTTTTAAAAGTAATTTTTCACTAATATTTTTATATTTAAAAATCTTTTTTTGATTTTTTTTCGAGTCGACTAAAGCTAAAATTTTAAATAATTTAGTGCTTTCTATTATATCTATACAAGCTCTTGCATGTCCTCCAGCTCCAATTATAAAAATTTGTTTCATTGATATTTGTGATTTAAGAAATTTATTTTTTTCATTAGTTTAAAATTTCACTAGTTTTTTATTTTTAAGCTCGTAAATTTGATCACAAATGCTTAAAGTTTCGAGCTTATGTGAAACTAAAATAATAGAACAAATATTTTTTAATTTTATTAAATCACCTAAAAACTTTCTCTCAGTCTGTAAATCAAGTGAATTAGTAGATTCGTCTAAAATTAAAATTTTATTCTTACGATACAATGCTCTAGCTATTGCAATTCTTTGAGCTTGTCCGCCTGAAATATTAGAGGAATTATAAAAAATATCAGTATTTACACCATCAGGTAATTTTTCTATGAAATTTTTTAATTGTGACAATTCAATTGCATTCAGCAAGTTTTTTTTATCGATATTAATATCTTCAATACCAAAAGCAATATTTTCTTTAACACTTCCATGCATTAAGAAAGTATTTTGAGTTATATATCCAATATTTTTTTGCCAATCTTTTAAATTTAAATTTATATCAATACCATCAACACAAATTTTACCATTTACTGGTTTAATTAAGCCAGATAGAAGATCTAAAAAAGTTGATTTACCAGAACCGGACTCTCCCAAAATTCCAATAATATGACCTGAGTTTATGCTTAATGATACTTTATCAAATATCATATTTTTAGAATCTTCATACTTATAGGACAGATCTTTTACTTCTAAATGTTTGTTAAAAGAAATATCAATTTTTTTTTCTTTTAATTTTTTAACTTGATTATTTAAGTCTTCAAAATTTTTTAGATCATGATCAGCTAGTTGTTTAGTAACCAAGTCTAGAGAGATATAATTACTCCTCAGCGTAGCTAAATGTGAATTTATTGCATTTATTGAAGGAAATAACTTCACTATCGCTACAGTTAATAAAGCGAGGAAGGTTAGTGACTGATCTAATGTTTTAAAATCATTTAAAAACATCATAAGAATAACAATAATTACTATAGATGATACAGCTAATACTTCTAAAATTATTTTAGGCATTCGAGATAATAAAGAGACCCAAAAATTTAATTTGTGCACTTGAATGTTTGATGTATTAAATTTATTAGTAAAAAAATTCTGTTTGTGTGACAGTATTGTAGATTTAATTGAGCCAAATACATTTAAGATTTGTTTATTTATTTGGCCACTCTCAAACTGTGCCTTTTTAGATAGTGAAAGAACTTTAGATTTTATTAAAGATTGGAATAACAATGAGAAGGAGCCTAAAAAAACTATTACAATTAATGTTGTTTTAAAATTTATAAAAAATAATAAAGTCAATATTGCTAATACTACAAGTATTTCTCTTAAAATAATAATATAAGACTCTAAATATTTTGAGGCTCTTATAACTTCTCCTGTTACATTTCTTTGGATCAAATCAGGGCTATATTTGTTTTTAATCTCATTATAGGAACTTGTTAAATATATTTTAAAAAGTTTTTTTGAATTATTTAAATTAAGGTTTTTAATAAATTCTAATTGAAGAAAATTTAAAAATAAAATTATTAAATTTTTAAATACAAAAAATAAAACTAAAATTGAAGAAATTGTTATTATAGTAGACTTATAATCTGAAATTATAAAAAAATTTTTGATTATGTCAAAATACAAATATTTGTGTAATTTTTCTGGATTAATTATTATGTCTAAATAAATTGGTATAAATCCTATTCCGACAAGTTCCAAAAAGGTAGTAGTAATAATAAGTATTAATATTAAAACTAATTTAAATAAGTTACTATTTGATATGAGGATCTTAATTTTTTTTAACATAAAATTAATTCAACCAATTTTTATTTTTTTCTAGAAAGGAAAATGAAAATAAAGAACTAAAATTACTATGCAAATTTTTGTAATATTTTTTTTTATTTAAAGTATAGTTTGTGTTTTTAAAAAATTCTTTAAACAGAGTTTTAAATTTTTCCTGTAACCTTTTTTCATCCTCTGATATTGAGTTTCTAAGGTATATCTTTTCATAAAACTCTTCTATAAAATAACCAATCTCACTCTCTGAAGGCTCGATTAAGTCTATATTAGCATTTTTAAATTCTGTATCTTTTGTAATGAAAGCTAATTTTTTATCGAAAATTTCTTTTAAACTTAAATCTCTTTTTAAATCTAAGTGGTAATGTCGCCTAGTAGTCAAAAAAATTCTTTTGGAATGTCCTCTAAAGTCACCGACAGGAGTCGTAGTTATTGCCATTGGTTTTCCAAAAACATATGGTAAAGCATCAAGGCCGAATGATGTTGAAATACATAAATCACATCGATAAGCAATATAAACATCCAAAAAATCATTCTTGGCATTTGAAGTTGCATAATCAATTATTCTTGGATTATTAAGTCCAAATTTTTTCTCTGCTTTTCTGCCCATTCTAAATACATAAAAACCTTTTTTTGTTAAAAAATCACAAGCTTTGTAAAAATTAGAAATATCAAAATCTCTAAAGCTATTATGTTCTAAATTTGTATTTATTTTTGATGATTTAAATTTAGTAAACTCAGAATCTCTTACAGCTAGAAAAGCTATCTTAGCATCCGAGTCTATCCCGTAATAGTCTTTTAATAATTTTTCACCTTTTTGTTTTTCATGCTCATTTAATTCTAAAATTTGAAATTTTTCGAAGAGATTGTTTTCATCATACTCTAATCTTGTTGAAAAAATTGGTATCAATAAAGTGTTAAAAATTGGTAATGCTTTTGAAACTTCAAAAATCGGTTTAATTAATATTTCAGGAAAAAATGTAATTTTCTTAGAAAAAATTTTATATATAGTTTTATTTACTGGGATTTTCTTTTGATCAATAAAAATTAAATCAATGGCATTATGTTCTTTTTTTTTTAAAATTTTCTTTTTTATATAGTAAAGTCCTGTGAATATTAGAAAATCTCCAAAATTTTCTGTGGGTAATCTTTGAACTCTAATTGTAATTATCGGTTTTAAAAAAAAGAATAAACAACATATAATAAACCCATAAAGATAAACTGGAAAACTAAAGAAATATTTTAATAGCAATAAAAATTTTTTTTTGATCTCTTTTTTTCCATTTTGTTGAACATCAACAAATTGTTTTTTTAAAAACATCATGGTTAAATATGATTAGTTGATCAAAAATTATTTAAAATAAATAATTTCATAGTCGCCAAAGTAGCCAAAATTTTTTAATAACCATTTCCATTCCTTAGCGCTAAAAAAAGCATTAGCTGTTAAAGCCCAACACTGAAGATTGAACAACTCATCAATATTTCTATATCCCTCGATAACTAAATATTTTTTTTTTCCCACTCTTTGCATTTCATTCAAGGCCTTTTTTAATTCAAAAATATGCAAATTATGTAGAGTATTAATACTAATCACTAAATCAAATTCATTTTTTTTAAAAGGAAGTTTTCGTTTTACATCATATTTAAAAAGATTTTTTTTTAATTCTTTTTTCGCATTTATAATTGCGTACGATGAAATATCAAAACCTGAGATTTTTATATTTGGTAAAATTAACATTATTTCGTAAAGTAAAAAACCTTTTCCGCATCCAATATCTAAAATAGATGATTTATTACTAAGATTATATTTTTTGATAAGTTTTTTTGCTAATGGTTTCCAATAATTTTTGATGTAATTGTAACCTCCATATCCATATCTTCTATGTCCATCCCAAAAGTTTTTATCAAATTTTCTGGCAATCTTCATTGACTTAACTTTGTTGTTAATCATCCGGTCAAGATAATTTCTTCTATTTTTTTCGTGCGTAGATGTAATAAAATTTAGCAATTTACCCATTAAAATGATTTTTTTAATTTTATAATATTTAAAATACTGTTTATGTTTTTTTTGTTATTTACTAAAATATTTTCTAAAGAAAAATAAATTTTTTTTTTACTACTAATAATTGAGTTAAAGATTATCTTTGTTTTTTTAATATCTGAAGGCAGCTGATCAATAGAGTAAAACGCAATACCGTCATATTTATTCTTCTTAAGATCCTTTAAAATTTTATTCAACACAAGATAGCATCCTTTCATTCCATATTCTGTTGCGCTTAAATTAAAATTGAAATTTTTATCCTCACAAGCATTTCTTATAACTAAATTTTGAACTTTTTGAGGGATAAAATTACCGTCATTTAATTTCCTACTTGAAATATATCCTTTAAAATTTAGTTTCATTGGTCTGGATATTTATATTTAAGACCTATTTTTGAAGCTGGTTTGATAATTAATGGTGAAAAAAATTCACCAATTTTTTTTTCTTTATAGGGTGTAAAAAGGCCTTTAAACCTGCAATTTAATGATATTCTTGTTTCTTGAGTTGTGTTGATACTGTTTCCGTGTGGTAAATTTTGATTAAATAATAAAAATTTTCCATAATTTACTTTCAAATATTTTAAATCTTTTTTTACTTTGTTGTGTAAATTGTCGGAAGAAGTATTTTTTACTTTCTTATAAATCTTTTTAAATTTATCATATTTATTAGACTCTAAGATAAACATTGATTTAGTTTTGTAGCAATCAACTAATGGAACCCATAAAACAGTTTCAAATGGCGAGTCTCCTGACCAAGTATCAGAATGAAGTGGAAGTAAAGAGCTATCGTCGTTAGGAAGTTGTATTGATAGATTAATATTTTTTTGCATCGCCAGTTCGTTACCAACGATATTAAAAATATTAGATTTGGCTAAAGTAAAGTACGACTGTCTAAATTTGATATCTTTATTTATCTGCTTAATTAATTTAAGTCTAATATGATTTATTTTCTCTTTTTTAATTAATTTGTGAGTATTGTTAAAAGAAAAATTTTTAGTTTTTTGTGTAGAATAATTTTGTATTTTATTTCTTATAAATTTTGTGATGTATTCTAGTGATTTAAGATTTTCAACTTTAGAAATTATGTAACCTTTATTTAAAAACAATTTTTCATTCATTGAATAATTTTTTCACCTCTAACAAAATTTTATCTTTATTGATATAGTAGTCATCCTCTAAAACTTGACTCATTGGTGTATGACTATCAGGTAATGTTACCCTTACCGGTTTTGATTTCATATTTATGTCACGGCTTTCAACTACTGAAGTTATAATTTCGGCAGCAGCTCCGTAACTCATCCATCCAGGATCAACAACTATTAATCTACCTGTTTTTTTCACAGATTTTATTATTGTATCCCTATCTATTGGGCTAAGAGTTCTAGGATCAATTACCTCTACGCTTATATTTTTTTTCTCTAATATTTTTGAAACTTTCATACAATCGAGTACCATGCAACCAATTGCAACTAAAGTCACATCGCTACCTATTTTTCTAATAACAGCTTTTCCATATCTGACTCTAAATGGCTCTGATGGCACATTGTCTTTTAAATTAAATAATGACCTATGCTCAATTATGATACAAGGATTCTCTCCAAATATACTTTCTAGAAGTAAACCCTTAGCATCAAAGGCAGTTGATGGAATTGCAACATTAATACCTGGTAAGTTTGAAAACCACGAGTGGAAGCTTTTTGAATGTTGCGGTCCTTGTCCCCATCCACGTCCAACTATAGCTCGTATTACTACGGGTACGCTAGATTTGTTATTTGATTTAAATCTCCATAATGACAACCAATTTGTTATTGCGTCTAAAGAATATAATAAAAAATCAATTCTTATATGAACTAGAACTACTCTTAATCCTGCTACTGAGGCTCCAATAGCTGCAGAGGTCATTAAACTTTCAGCAACTGGAAAATCTCTAACCCTCTTTGTTCCAAATTTTTCAACTAATCCAGTTGTTGTTCCAAAAACTCCAGACTTATAATCAATCAGCTGTCCCATTGTTACAACGTTTTCATCAAGCTTCATGCTTTGCGCCATTGCTTCATTGATTGCACTTGCATATGAAATATTTTTAATTTTACTCAAGTTTAATATCCTTTGGGTTGAAATAATTCTTGTTTTTCATCAAATTCACTTTTCTCAATATCTTTAAGCTTTTTATCAGCAGTCGAACTTGACTTTGAAATATTCAAGTCTTCCAAATTTTTAAATTTTGGAAATTTGCTTTTTTTTGCATATTCGAAACAATCATCAATTTTTTTTTCAATTTTTTTCCTTAACAATTTCTTATAATTATTGTCGATAATACTATTCTTAAAAAGTTCTTTCTCCAAAAGTTTTATTGGACAATTATCTTTCCAGAATTTTATTTCTTTGTTTGATCTATAACCATTAAGGTCATCAGCGATTGGTCCAACATGACCATCATATCTAAAAGTAAGTGTTTCCAACAAAAACGGTTTATTTTTTTTTCGAACTTTTTTAAATGCATTTTTCAATTCTTTATAAACAAGACAAACATCATTACCAAAAATCAACTTACTTTCTAAGCCAAATGATTTTACTTTTTTTGCAATAGACTCGCCTGATTGTCTTTTAGATTGTGGAGAAAATACAGAATAATTATTATTTTCACATATAAATATACTTGGTAAGTTATTAAGAGATGCATAATTTATGCTCTCCCAAAATATTCCTTCATCGGTAGCTGCCTCACCAAATCCAGATACAGAAAGTCTTTGATTACTCCGCTTAAAATTTAGTGCCATTGCTGTTCCAACTGAAATTGCAACAGCACCGGCTAATATAGCTCCGCTAAAAAAATTATTTTCAGGGAAAGAAATATCTTGAGAACCAGCTAGTCCAGAATTTGCCCCCGATTGTTTTCCATAAATTTCAGCAAATAATTTTTTCATCGGAGCATTTTTAGATAAATAGTATCCATGAGATCTATGATGAGAAAATAAATAATCTTCGTTTCGAAGTAAAAGAGATAACGCTGCAGGTACGGCTTCTTGGCCAGAACAGAAATGCACTGGGCATTTCATTTCATCTGCAGGGTGATATTCTTTAGATAATCTTTCCTCGCAAATTCTTAATTCATTCATAAAGTCATAAAGTTTTATAAGCTCTTTTTTACTATGACTTTTAATATTCATACTTTTATAATTCTTTGATTTTCTTAAATTTCTATGATTTAAATTATGCATGTTTAAATTATTTTGTTAGATTTCATCATCTTTATATTAAAATATCTTTTATCATCTAACGAGTTGGGAAGAAGATTTTTTTCAAATGCTTTTTTTAAATCCTCAACTGCATCAGCTATAGAATTTTTTGCTTTGAAACCTAAAACTTTTTCAATCTTTTTTGAAGAAATGTGATAAGAACGATTATCATTTGAAGACTTAAATTCTATTTTAACATCTTCTCCAATAATTTTCTTAACTGTTTCCCCTAACTCTATAACAGTTTGATTTTCATAACCAACATTAAAGATTTCACCATTAACTTTATTTGCCGGAGCGTTTATCAAATATTCATATGCGCGTGCTACATCATGAATATGGATATTTGGTCTCAGTTGATTTCCACCAAATATAATCATTTTACGATTATGGTAGGCTAAGTTTGTTAAAATATTTACTACAACATCAAGTCTTTGTCTCGGTGCATACCCACAAACAGTAGCTGATCTCATTACTACTGTTTCAAAATCATCAGTCTTAAAGGCGAATAATATTTTTTCACAATCTGCTTTGAATTTTGAGTAGTCAGTTAATGGTTCGAGTTTCATTTCTTCAATGACATCTTTTTCTTTTTTAATGCCGTATACTGAGGATGAGGAAGCATAGATAAATCTTTTAACAGAGTTTTTTTTACATATTTTTACGAAAGGCTCGAAGGAATCTAGATTAATTGATCTTCCTAGTTTTGGGTTCAATTCAAAACTTGGATCATTTGAGATACAGGCTAAATGAATTACTATGTCTTGACCTGGAATAGTTTTCTCTAATAATTTCAAATCTCTTATATCGCCCTTAATTATATTTAAATTTCTATCTTTTTTAATATTATCTTCTCCATAAATCATCAAATCAATAACTGTTAATTCGTGACCAAGATTTATTAAGTAAGGAACTAAATGTGAACCTACATATCCTGCTCCACCTGTTATTAATATTTTACTCATAAAGGTTTTATTTAAGAAGATGATCTATACTTTTTAGAATTTTATTTTTATGAACATAAAATTTATTTCCTATTGTCTCAACTGAGAAAGCAGCTGCTAAAGATCCTATAAATAAGGCTAAATCTTTTTTCATTCCTATTTTAAGGCATGTAGATACTAAAGATAACATCGTATCGCCTGCACCAATTTTATCTAAAGCTTTTTTTGAAAATGCATCACTATACTGAAAATTATTTTTCCTTTTATTAAATAAAATAGAACCTTGATCGCCCCTTGTTACAATTAAATCTTTTATATTTTGTTTTTTTGATAAAAATTTCATCAGACCTTTAAGATCACCATCTTTATTTCTTAACTCTTGTCTTATTTCGTTTTCATTTATAATCAAACAATCAATATTTTTATATTTTTGCATTGTGTGATAACCGATGTTAGCCGCATTAATTTGAGCATTCAAAGAAAAGAAATTTGAATTTTTACAAATTAATTTGGCGGCTTGTGAAGATATAAATCCATGTCCATAATCTGTTACAATTACTAAATCAAAATTTGGTAGATTTTTTTTGAGTTTTTTTATGAACATTTTTTCATTATTTTTATTCAAAATTTCATCATTCAAATCATAAACTCCTAATAGTTTATTTTTGCTTACATCATCGACAAATCTTCTTTTATAAATAGTTGGAGAGTTTTTCTTTTTAAAATATTCAAGTTTTACATTTTTAGGTAACATTTCTTTAATTGTTTTTAATCGGTCGTTTTTATCTCCTATCATTGTTAATAATTTTAGATTGTTATTAAATGTGGATAGATGACCTGCTATAGCAGCCGCACCACCCAAATAAGTTTCGCTTTTTCTTTTTCTTAAAGCTAAAACGGGTTCTTTACCTGATTTTCCAAGAGCTTCGCAAAAAACATAGTTGTCAATTATAGTTTCTCCTATAACCAAAATTTTAAGTTTTCCAATTAAATTAACTTTGCTTTTTATCTCAGAAAAAGAATACTTTTTTCTGATATTTTTAACGGAATTATTTGAATTTGATAAAAAGGTCGAATTATTTATCAAATTACTTGAGCTGAAAGTTTTTCCTGAAGTATAAATAATTTTTCCTTTTACTTTTTTAATAGCGTTTATTTCATTCTTTATTTCACTTGTAATATCATTTTTATGATCTTTATAATCTGGACCTTTGCAATATATGTGAGGTTTAACTTCTTTAATAATTGAAACTGAAGTTCTAGCATTGTTTAAAACTACGTAATCTATTACTGATAAACTTGCTAAGGCATCCAATCTATTTTTTTCGTTAAAAGTAGGTCTACCTGGTCCTTTGTTTACGTACTTATCTTGTGTTACGCTAACTACTAATATATCACCATTTTTTTTTGCCTTTTGAAAATGATTTATATGGCCAAGATGCAATAAATCAAATACTCCATGACACAAAATAATTTTTTTATTTTTTTTCTTTAAGCTTTTGATAATTAATTTTAATTCATTTATTGATACAATTTTGCTTTTCATAAAATTTATTTCTTCAGATATTTAAACCAAATCTTTGTTGCATTTTTAATTTTTTTTGGTGTCCAAATAGGTGCATCCTCCCAGTGATTAATCTGCTTCAGCAACATTCTTACTCCATCTTCAATTTTTATTTTAGGTTTCCAATTTAAATGCTTTTTAATTTTTTTTATTTCTGCTAAAGATCTATCTGGTTCACCAGGTCTTTTTGGTATAAAAATTTTTTTTCCGCCTATTATTTTTGCAATTTTATTTACATTAGTTTCAACTCCACTTCCAATGTTGTATACTTCTCCTTTTTTCCCTTTTTCTGCAGCTAAAACTAGAGCATTAACAATATCGTTTACGTGTACAAAATCTCTTGTTTGCTTTCCGTTACCTACAACTGTTAATGGTTTACCAGCAAGCTTCTGTGCTAAAAATACCCCAAATACTGCTCCATAAGCACCGGTTGTTCTAGATCTTTGACCGTAGACATTAAAAAATCTAATTGAAACATTTGGCATATTATAAATCTTATGCCAATGAAGTACGAGTTCCTCACCTAAATATTTTGTAAGAGCATAGGGATATTCAAAATTAATTTTGCTATTCTCTTTAGTTGGATAAGTTTTTGGAATTCCATAACAACTTGCAGATGCAGAGTAGATTAGTTTTTTTATTTTATTTTTTCTTAAAAGTTCTAGCAAATTAATTGTGCCTTTTACATTTGTATCAAAATATTCCGTCGGGTTGTTAATACTTGGAACAATGTCTGCTTTACCTGCTAAATGAAAAACCCAATCTATTCCTTTGAAAAGTTTAGCATATTTTTTTAAATCTTTTGATATATCTACTTTCTTGAAAATTATTTTTTTTTTTACATTTTTTAGATTTGAAATTCTTCCAGTGCTTAGATCATCGATTACTATGACTTTATGTTTCAGTTTTACTAGTTTATCTACTAGATTACTTCCAATAAAACCTGCGCCACCTGTAACAATACAATTCATTATTTATTATTTATCTCTTTTAATTTAACTCGCCAATTATAATTTGTTTTACAGTGTTAGCTAAAACTATTTTATCATTAGCTTTTACAATTATCCCGCATAAAGTAACTTTACCTGTTGCAGGGTGATTTTTAATTTTCTTTTTTCTATTCATTTCAATTTTTTAAATTTTCAAAAATTAATTAAGTAAATTTTTCTCAAATTTTGATATCACTCCCTTATGCTTACTAACGTCTTTGAGATAGCTCTTTATTCTGATCTTCTTTTTTTTGGACAAAATATAAGCAAAATAAACGTTCAGTAATGCGGACTCCAAGTGATTAAAAGATCTCATAACGTCAGGTTTAAATTTATATAGCTGACACAGAAATTCAAAAATATTTAACTTACTTGCCTCTTTATTAAGATAAAAATCCCACCCATAAACGTTGATTTTTTTTGCTTTATTAAAAAAAAGATATATTGCTGGAATTATCGATCCTGTTGGAGCAAAAAATTTATTATTAAGATATTTGTGATTATATATATTTTGTATTGAGGAAGCATGCCTAATTTTTTTGAATCTTTTTAAATTTTGAAACCCTTCTTGTAATTTTTTTTTGTTTTTTTTTAATGTGTCAAATTTTTTATATTTAACATTATAAAAAACGATATTTTCATTTATATTTATATATTTAGTCAAAAGCGGGTTAGTTACAATGTAAAATAAATTTTTTTTTTTAAATCTTTTTACTTTCTCTTTAACTAGTTTATAACGATAATCACCTTTTTCGTGATAATATTGTATTTTATTACCTTTGACTTTTAGTGAATTTGCAAATCCAACAAGAAAGGTTGGTTTTTTAAACTTTTTTAAATTTTGAAGATTAAAACTCTCGCCTTTACCAACTATATTTACTTCATCAAACATCTTTTTTTTAAAACCCTTAACTCTTGTATTTAGAAATGGAATAAAGTTTTCTTTTTTTAATCTTTGATTATGATTTGGTAACAACTTTCTGGAAGAAAAAATATGCATATATTTTGGTATAATGAAAAGAAATAAATACATAAAAAAAACATCTTTTATTCTCAAAATCACTTTTAAAAAAAATTTAAATTTATTTAATAATTTATTTGTTCTGTAAAAATTAATTAAAATATACATTCATTAGACAATGATCAAACAAGTTCAAAAATTGTTTTATTGTGAACCTTAAATTTTTTAAGCAATTTAATAATATCTTCAGTTTTAAAAAATTTTTTTTTTTTTATTAAATTTTCATAAATTTTTTTTATAAAAATATAATCTTTTAGATAATTAACATCTAATACTAAATTAGGTTGAGATTTTTTTTTAATACACTTTATTGTTCCTATCTTAAAATTAAATTTTTTATTTTTTTTTCTTTTCAAGTAATTATAAATACAGGGTGTTATATGCTCTTGGTTATATTTATTCTTTTCAAGTTCCCATATTTTTTTAATAGTTTTTAACGAGTAAATTTCCACACCAATTCCGTCAGGATATCCATTATTTAAAAAATCACAAATATTTGAGGAAAAATCATTTTTTGAGTTAACATGATATTTTATAAGCCTATCAAATTCTTCAAAATCAGGTATTGGATTGTCTGAAGGCAATCTTAAAATGTGACTAAATTTTTTATCTTTCACTGCTTTATAATACCTGTCTATAAGATTGTTAGTTGAACCACGAAAATAACTCACAGCATTTTTTTTAGCTATATTAACTATTATATCATCTTCTTCTCTTTTAGTTGTTGCTACTATTATTTCGTCTATTAATTTTACTTTTTTCACTCTTTCTAATATTCTCTCTAAAATATTTTTTCCGCACAAATCTTTCATTATTTTAAAAGGAAATCTCGTGGAAGAGTTCCTTGCCTGTATGACTAAAGCTACTAATGTTTTTGATTGCACTGAATTCTTATTAACAATTGATTATTAACTTTTATCTATGTCCATTGTTAAAGTGTTATTGCTAAATTTATAAGGAGAGATGCTCAATCCCTTTTTTCTTTGATCCCAAGATTTTATTTGTTTTTCAATATTTACTCCTACAAGATCACTCCATTCTTTTAAAAGTTTTTTTGTAATTTTTCCTGGTTTTCCATTACCTATTTTAAGTCCATTTAAGGTTACGGCTGGAAGAATACAAAAAGGAGTTGACGTCATAAATACTTCATCGGCCTCGTAAACATCAAAAGGTTCAATATTTTTTTTTATTACTTTATAGCCCAGCGAAGGTGCTAGATCGTTTATAACAGTCAGCATTGAAATTCCCCTAAGAATATTTCTGTCTTCTGGAGTGTAAATTATATTATCTTTTACCATAAAAAAGTTACTTCCTGTCCCTTCAGCAATGAAGCCATCTGGATCTAGCATTAAAGCCCAATTATCATTCCCTTTTATAAGTGAAGCTTCAATATTTGCCATTAAATAGAATATCCTACTTCTATTTTTTATTTTTGGTTCCATTAGCTGAGCAGGTATAACTCTCTGAGATGTTACAACTAAATTAAGACCTTTATCATATAAATGTGAACAATTTTGAACAGTCCATCTTAATGGAAAATCTGCAATTATGACGTTTGGTCCTTTTTTTATTTTTACATCCTCGTATATTGAAAGAAGACCTCGTGAAACATCAATCATAATTCTATGTTCGTCATCTTTCATAAAAGATTTTTTATTTTTTTCAACTGTAGAATAGACGGCTTTTTCTAATTCTTTCTTTTTCATTTTCATTGGAACTCTTAGAATTTTTAAACCCGTATAAAGTCTTTCTATATGTTCCATTAACTTAAACTGTTTGCCATTAAATGATCTTGTCATCTCGAAAACCATATCTCCGAACATTAATGCAGAGTCGTAAATTGAAATTTTTGCTTCCTCTTCGTTTACAAATTTGCCGTTAAAGTAAACTTTACGTGAATTTTTAGATTTTAATGATTTCATATTTGTTTTTACCAAATTGTCCTGCCGCCATCTATTATTAAATTGTGGCCAGTAACAAATGAAGAGCTGTCTGAACATAAATAAATTAATGCACCATCAAATTCATTATTTCTAGCCATTCTTCCAAGCGGAATTCTGCTTGCTAGTCTTTTAACAAATTTTTTATCATGTCCATTAAATACTCCTGAAGGAGATATACAATTTACCCTTATCCCACTTTTTGCAAAATACGTCGACAAATATCTTGTCATTGAAATTATACCAGATTTTGCAACAGAATATGATAAAGGTGTGTTAAATTTAGTGCCTTTATATCCATCAGATTTATCAGACTCATAAATTCTATGATCTGGTGAAATTACTCCTGCATCAGATGCAATATTGATTATTGACCCACATTTTTTCTTTTTCATATATTTAGATACATTTTTTATTAATAAAAATGAACTTGATAAATTTCCTTTAAGCGATTTATTCCAAAGATCAAATTTATAATTTTCAAAATCTTCAAAAAAATCGTTTCCAGCTTTAAGCATCTGTTCCCCGGTAAAACCTGCAGAATTAATTAAACAATCAATTTTTTTAAATTTTTTGTATATATGGCTTACTAAATTTTTTACTTCTGTTTCTTCATCTAAGTCAATTAAAAAAAAATATCCTTTCAATTTTTTTTTTTTAAATTTGGTTTTTAGTTTAGAAAGACCATTTAAGTTATTATCTAAAATTATTGGAATAGCTCCGATCTTTGAAAACGTTAAAGCAAATTGACTACCCAGTAAACCGGCACCTCCTGAAATAATAATTATTTTATTTTTTATATTATAAATTTTATTTAACATTTATTTTAAACTTTGACCCCCATCAATAACTAGTTTGGCGCCAGTAGTAAATCCAGATAAATCAGAAATCAAAAATGCTACAGAATTCGCTACTTCTTTTGCCGTACCAAATCTAATCAATGGAACATTATTTTTAATCATTTTCTTTATCTTTTTTTTATTTTTTTTCATTTTTATATCCCATGATCCATTTTTTACATATATATTACCCGGGAGCACTGTATTAACTCTGACATTATATTTTGCTAGTTTTTTTGCTAATAGATCAGAATAGTTATTTATCGACAATTTTGCATCCTTAAATCCTTTTGGTGCTTTTAAATTTTTTTTAATCGATGCAATAGAAGATATAAATACGATAGAACTTCTGTTTTTTTTTAAGATATTGATAAAAAAATTCACGAATTTCACTGTATTTAAATAATTGTTTTTATAATACCATTTATAACTTTGTTTAGAGTTTTTATTCTTGTAAGGACAACTAATTGATCCAGCATTAGCAATAAGTCCATCTAATTTTCTATTATTTTTTAAAATTATTGCCCTCATTGAACTTAAAGTTTTGTTATCATTAATATCCCCAAAAACAAAATAAACTCTTTTAGAAAATGTTTTTTTTAATTTAATAAAATTCTTTTTAAAACTTTCTTCATTTCGCCCATTTATAATAACTTTTGCTTCCTCTTTTAAAAGTTCTTCGGCTATTCTCAGTCCTATTCCCTTAGTTGATCCGGAGACTATGAAAAGTTTCTTTTTGAGATTTAAATTCATTCTAAAAAGGTTTTAATATGGTATTTTAAGAATTCTATTTGATTGAATGCATCATCAATTTGATTGGGAGAACTTCTAGCTGCTTGTAAAATAAAGTTATTGGAATATCTATATTTTTTCAAGTTTAAAAAAACATCTTTAAATTTTACATCTCCTGAGCCTAGCTTGACTGTATATTTTTCTGGAGTACAATCTTTTACATGGACATTACAAATTTTGTTTCCATAGCATAAAAATTCGTTTTTTAAGTTAAAATTCCAATAGGCACTATTACCCATGTCATAATTGACCATTAAGTAATCTTTATTAAATTTTGAAAAAAAATCTTTAAACTCATATGGATTTAAATCAGTTTCCAAAGCTATTTTTATATTATTTTTAATAATTTCATTTTCAAAACTTGTTATTAATTCATAAAAACTCCTTTGAATAACATTTTCGTTCATCTTTGAATTCTTAATCATAGGTAAATCAATTACGTGAATATGATTTTTTGGACATATATCTGAAATAAGGTTTTCTAAAATTTCAACATTAATTTTATTAAAATTTTTTTGTTCTTTTAAAAATGGATTTTGCATGAAAAAATCACAACAAATAGAATCGATCTTTACGTTTGTATCTCGTTGAAGTTCTTTTATGTCTTTTTGAAATTTTTTTTGCATTATTGGATTTTGATTTATGTTGTCATCTAAAACCCACTCGATAAGACTTAGACCAATATCACTAGCAGAATAAAACTCTTCAGACCAAGTTTTAAATGGGAATGATTGAATTTTTCCATCTTCAGGCTTAGATAGCCTTCCTTGCATTATACCTATCTGATGAACCATTTAACTAAAAGTAATCTGAAACTTTTTTTATTGTTTTTATTTTAGTATTTCTAAATTCTAAAATTTTGTAAGTTTTTTTTAAATTGTAATTCTTCAAAATTTTCCAATACCAAGTATTCTTTTTAATTGGTAAATGTTGATCTTCTTTTCCATTATTGTGACTTAATTCGATTGCAAGCAAATATGGTTTAATTAATTGAAAAAATTTCAGTCTAGAAAAATTGAAAGCTTTTGACGATAGATTCAGATGTCCAATATTCAAATTTACACCTACTTCGCTTGGTTTAAAATATTTGAAAAAATTTTTATATTCCACTGGTTTTTGCATTAATAATAATTTGCTTTTTTTTATCGATCCTTCTGTTTCGATTGCAATCTTTATCTTGTTTTTTTTGGCAAAAGCTGAAATTCTTCTTAAAGAATTTATCATTAATTCAAAACTTTTGGGGTAATTTAAATTTTCTCTCTTTTTTTTCCATATAAAATCATAATTTGTTTTTGTTTTATTCGGGCTAATTGGATCTTCTAAGAAACCCGGATGGATTGTGTATAATTTCGCATTAATTTTTTTACAGAATTTAATCGCCTTAAAAGCGTGTTTTACACTCTTCTCTCTGGTAAATCTATTTTGAGATGCAATATTTACGACAAAATTTTTTTTAGGTATTGGAAAGTAGTTGTGAACAAGATAATCAAACTTTAATTTCTTCAAATTTTTCAAACAATTTTTATCGTAAGAATGGTTAGAGCCAAGCTCGATTTGTTTAATCCCATTTTTTTCGCAAATAGATAAAACATCACTAATTTTTGAATTATCTTTTGCAAAAGTAGTAGATATAAATAAATTTTTATTCATTTCATCATTGACGGTTTTAATAGTTTATCTTTTAAAATGTTTTTTTTAGCTTTTCTTCCTATGATTTTATAAAATTCTGTTGGAGATATTCCGTATCCTGGTCTTTTTACTGAGATATTTTTCTTAGAAAATCTTTGGTTTTTTTTAATTTTTGTAATTGTAACTATACTTTTTCTGAGTTTTTTTCTATTTTCTTTTTCACAGTTTAGAACCCTTTTGTCTCTCTCTCCCATAATTATCTCAGTTTCACGAATTAATTTAATTGTTTCTTTTAGTTCAGCTGGATTTAAAGACATGCGATGGTCTGGTCCATCAAAATCCTTATTTAGTGTGAAATGTTTTTCATAAATATTTACTCCCATTGATGTGGCAATTATGGGGTTTATTGAATTTTCTGTGTGATCAGAATAACCAATTAAACATTTCTTTGAAAATATTTTTTTGAATTTTTTGATAATATTTAGATTAGAATCTTTTAATTTTGTAGGATAGCTTCCAGTACAATGCATCACTATAAGTTGCTTTACACCTTTTTTTTTAAGAAAGTTTATTGACTTAATAACTTCACCCTCATCACACATAGCAGTTGATAAAATTATTGGTTTTTTCTTTTTTGCAATATGACTTAAAAGTTTAAAGTTGTTTGTGTCTGTCGATGCAATTTTATATGCCGGCATATTAAATTTTTCCAATAAATCTGAGCTTTTCTCATCGTAAGGGGTACTTAGAAAAATTATTTTTTTCTTTTTTGCATGTTTAATTAATGAAGATAACATTTTTCTTGGTATCTCTTGTGTTTTTAATAAATCCATCCAAGTTTGTTTCTCATCTGATCCTGTTGTTTCAATATGATATTTTGATTTTGGAGCTTTTGGTAAAATAATTTCATCAGCAAAAAAGTTTTGAAATTTGACAGCGTCAGCACCAGCACGGGCAGCAACGTCAATTAGTTTTTTTCCTAATTTTAATGAACCATTGTGATTGACACCGGCTTCAGCGATAAAAAATAGGGGATGTTTTTTTCCTATCAGTTTATTTTTAATTTTTATTGAATTCATCTTTGAGATCCTTAGGTATAAAATCAAAGTACATTTTATACCTTTTTTTACTAATAATTTTAGAATGTTGTTCTTTAAATGGAGAGGATAATGAAAATTTTAAACCATGTTTCATAATATATGGTCTAAAATCTTCCATGTAACAAGCTTTTATTTTCCTTAACAAATTTTTGTAAGTTATTGTTTTTTCTACTTCGTAAAAATCTTCCATATCTTCTCTTGTCGACACTTTTTTAGCCCACCTCTCTTTCTTGGACTTTGCTATAAGAGAATTTAATTCATTTGGATTTCCTTTTAAAATTTCAAATATACTAATAGCTTGTCGTAACATGTTATCATGGGTTTTTTTTAAAAGAGTTTGCAAACTAAATTTTTTTTTTATTTTAAATCTTGTAACATTAATAATTTTTCCATGGTCAATTTTTTCATCTATTAAATGAGCTGTACTTCCGTAATTTTTTTTGTTGTCATATAACGCAAAATTAATACATCCCATTCCTCGGTAATTTGGTGTACTTGGATGAAAATTTATTGCAGCGTATTTCGCTCTTTTAATTAAATTGTTTTTCAAAATATAAAAATTTCTGAATGAAACAATATAATCGAAATAATTTTTTAAAACGTATTTTGATAATTTTATATTTTCTCTTGGATGCTTGGACCAAATTATTATCACTTTATAAGAGTTTTTTTTAAAGAAATTAATCAACTTATTTACATTTTTATCGTTTTTTCTACACAAAATTAAAATCTTATTAAATTTTTTTCTCATTATTTTTTAAAAATAATTTTAATTGATTGCATATATATCCAATATTTTTAGAAGACAGGTTAGGGCTACTTGGCAAATGAAAAGATGCAAAAGATTGATCCATTGAATTTATATATTTTCTTTTTTTGAAGATATGTCTTAAATGTTTAGCCTTATGAACAGGTCTTATCATGGGTCTAGCGTCTATTCCTTTAGACTGCAAAAAGTAAATAAGCTTATCTCTCATTTTAAGATTTTTTGTAATCAGTTTTAAGGTTATTAGCCAACTGACTGGTTTACACCAAGATTTGTAACTTCTCATTTTAATTTTTTTTATATATTTCAATTTATTTTTATAGTGGTTCTCAATAGTTTTCCTTTTTTTTAAAATTACGTTAATTGATTCAATTTGAGAACATCCTATCGCAGCTTGTAAATTAGTCATTCTATAATTGTAACCTAGATAATCGTGATTATATTTTTTTATAATATCTTTGGTTTGTGTAAAAGCGTGATCTCTTAGAAGCCTGGCTCTATTTGCTATCAATTTATTATTTGTAAGAACTGCTCCACCTTCTCCAGTAGTAATAATTTTATTTGCATAAAAACTTAAAGTTGCAACGTCACCAATGCTTCCTAGAATTTTATCTTTATATTTTCCACCAATACTTTCAGCGTTATCTTCAATAATTTTTAAGTTATGTTTTTTTGCTATCTGTAAAATTTCACTCATATGTGCAGCATGTCCAAATTGATGAACAACTATTATAGCTTTAGTTTTCTTCGTTATACTTTTCTCTAATTTTGTTGGGCAAATAGTCAAAGTTTCAGGATCTATGTCTACCAATTTTAATTTGGCTCCACTTAAAAGAACCATATTTGCCGGAGCAATGAATGTTAAATCAGGACAAATAACTTCATCACCTTTTTTAATTCCAATCGCTTTTAAACTTACGTGCAAAGCTGTTGTACAACTGGATGTAAGTACACAATATTTAATTTTGTGATATTCAGATAATTTTTTTTCTAAATCCAAAATATACTTCCCTTGACTGGAAATCCAATTTGTATTGATACAGTTCAATATATATTTCTTTGAATTCTTTGTTAAAAAAGGTTCAGAAATTGGTATCATATTTTTGCATAGCTCCGCACTCCCTTACTAGTTGATATAAGTAAGATTAACATAATCTTTTTTTATAATGAAAATTAAATACTCTTAAAATAAAATCTCTCGTTAGAGAACTTTATTTTTAAAGAACCCAACATAATTTTCATTTCTTTTTCCTTTTTTTCTATAACTTCAAAAACAAAATTTGAAAAAGGCCCATCTAAAAATTTTGCTTTTGAATTTTTTAAGACAGAAAAAAAGGAAGGCTTTATAAAACCCTTTTCATCCTCAAAACTTTTACAATTATTTATAAACTTATTTATTGACTCTTGATCTCGATTAAAGTTTTGTAAAATGTAACTTAAACCTTTGGTAAATTTGAGAGATTTATTAACGACATCAAAACTATTTTGATTTAAATTAATAAATATATAATTATCTAAGAGGTACTTTTCTATTTTTTTAAATTTATTTTTAACTTTTTTTGTAAATACAAACCTTGGAACATATAAGTCAATTGAAAGTCCTTCTTTTTCTTTTTTTCTTAGATTTTTTTCAACTGTTTCTAATTGAAAGTTTTTTATTTTTCCCACTATCCACATTAATTTTTTTCTTCCATTTCTTTTTTTAGTTCCTCGTATTCTTGAAGTTTTCTTTTCATAAATTTCAATGTTAATTTTGTTTTTGCAGATATACCTTTTGGAGTTATTATGTAAACGTAATTCAGTTTATTTGGATTTTTTTTAAAGTTATTAATTTTAATTAACCCTTTGTCCTTAAGAGCTTTTAAGCAATAATTTAGCTTTCCCAAACTAAAGCCTAAATCTAATGCAAGTTTTCTTTGAGAGGTTTTTGGCTCCTTATCTATTTTTCTAAGCACCTCAAATTGATTTAAATCTTTCATAATATTTATGCGTTCAATAATTGAACACTTATACAGTTCAATTTTTGAACAGTAAACAACATATTATTTAATATTTAAATTTATTGTGTTTATCCTGAAGTTTTCAACTATATATAGTGCAGGTTGTATTATATTTTTTTGAATTTTAAATTATCTCTTAATGAGTTTAGCAATATCAAAAAGTAACTTTTTTGATAATTTTTTAATATTTTTTGAAAAATCATTATTTAAAATAATATGTGGTTTTTTGGGATATTCTGCTTTGATATCTAATCCAACAATATTTTTTTTAGATTTAGTTTTATAAATTTTTTTATTGCTAAGTTTTTTTACTTTATTCAATGGAGCTTTAATAAATATTTCCAAATAATTATTTAGGTTTTTTTTATTCCAGTTATGAATTTCGTGGACTAAACCAACAACACAAAAGATTATATTAATTTTTTGGTTAGATACATTTTTGCATAATTTACAATAATACTTTACAATTCTTAATCTGTCTTTAAAAGAGTATTTTTTTATATTAAAAACCTTTCTTATATCATCACCACTGAACAATATAGTTGGTCCATATTTTTTGATAATTTCTTTTTTTATTTCTTTTCCTATTCTTGTTTTCCCTGAGCCAGAAATACCTGTTATCCAAAAAACAATACCTTTATTTTTATTGTACCTAAAAGTTTGCATATAGTTCTTTTTTTCTATTATATATTTGCAGATTTTAAAAGATAAATATTAACCATAGAAATTTTAAGATTTTCCAAAATTACCTGAATTTGGAAGCGTTCCTTTTAATTTTAAGATTTCAAGATAACCTTTTTTACATTTTACAAAAATTTTATTATTCTTTTTTAAAAACTCACCTACTTTTAAATTTAATTTAATTTTTGATTGTCTGGCTTTTTGAATTGATAATTTTGTTTTTCTATAAAATGTATAAGCGTTTGGAAAAGGTTTGTTTAAGGCTCTAACAAAATTATAGACTTGCAGAGAAGTCATTGTTTCCCAATTTATAAGACTATCAGTTTCTTTTCTTTGTTTAAAATAATTAGAGTACTTTTCTTTTTGTTTTTTACCTTTTTTTCCTCTAGCTAAAAGATTGATAGTTTTTGGAATATTTATAGAAAAATGTTTATTAGAAATTCTATGAATGTCATTTATATTATGATTTATTTTTAATTTAAATTTTTTTTCAAAAAGTATATTGCCCCTATCTATATATTTATTCATTTTAATAATAGAAATACCGAATTTTTTTTCATTATTTATAATCTGCCAATTAAGAGGTGAACCTCCGCGGTACTTAGGCAATATACCAGAGTGACAATTAATAGCTCCGTATTTTGGTAAATTTAGAATTTTTTCTGGAAAAATAATGGGGAATCCGCAAACCAAAAAGATATCTGCCTTTAAATTTTTTAACAAATTTAAAACTTTATTATCAAATTTTTTGATTAGAATAATTTTTTCTTTTTTTTTTTCTAACATTTTAAGAACGTCATAGTTTAAGTTTTTTTGCGAAAGCACTATTTTAAGAAAAAAATACTTTTTCTTTATTTTTTTGTAGATGTCTAAGCCTTTTTTGTTGTTAAAAAAAATAATTATCTTTAAATGTTTCATTATTTAAAATATTTTTTTAAAAAAGTTGGTCTATCATAAATTAACTTAATCTTATCCATATCTTCTGTAAGAAATAATCCGATTTGAGCATTAGTTAAATTTATTAAATCAATTTTTTTTTTATTCGAGTAGGCTCTCCAATATTTCTCATAAAATGAGTTGAAGATAAATAATCCATTTTTATTTACCTTAATATCTAAACTATACCCATTCTTTATTTTATTTGCTTTTAAAATTTCACCTGAAGCTAAACCGACGGACTGGTTAGAAAAAGCGATATTTTTTTCGTATTTCTCTGAGATAAATCTGTATATTTCTAATTTATTCAAATTTTTATCAAAAATTATTAATTTTTTTGGAAAATAAAATCTGTCTGAATATTCAGATACTTTATATATCAGAATATCTTTTGGTTTTTTTGTATATTTAAATTGCTTTTTAACCTTTTGGGCTAAAAATTTTAAATCTCTTTGTGATGTTGGTTCGTTTATCGACAAAATTTCATCATTATCTTCCCCGGAGACCAATTCAATTTCTTTGGAATTGATTGGAGTGTAACTTGCTATGTAGCCAACATTAATAAATTTTAAAAGATTTAAATCTGATTTTAAATCGTAATTTTTTACTTGAGGGATGTCATTAATATAAAAATTTCCTCCATAATAAAGTTGATCGTTCTCTAATTTTTTTTTTCTGATACCATGACTCCAAAATTTTGAAAAATTTATATTTACTAAATTTACATATCCGTCTGCTGTATCAATACCATAGGCCCATAAAAAATTAGGATGAAATAAATCCCAAGGATTTGTTGAAACCATTCTATAAAATTTTTTAGGCTCCCAATTTCTATCTATCAAGTTTTGAATAGAGTTGACTTGTTTTTGATTTTCAAAAAAAATCTTTTTAAAATAGATAAACTTGTTATTAATCAAATAAATTAAAGAAAAAAATAATATGATGCTTGGTAATATGTTTTTAAAAATAGTTTTTTTAAACATATTTTTAGAATTTAAAAAATAAATCAATATTGGAATAGCCAAATAATAACTGTAATTATATAAGTTTAAGCTTTTTAAAGGAGAAATATCAAAAATATTTATTAAAAATAATCCGATGTTTGGAACATAGTTTATAATTAATAAGATTAATATAGTTTTATATCTTTTACTAAATAATAGTACTATTAATAAAATAAAAAAAATAATAACTATTGGTGAGAATTGTATCTTACAACTTACTAAGCACAATTCAGTTTTGTTTTGCAGCCATCCAATAGATCCTAAAAACATAAAAAAATTAAAAGATGAAAATGATCTGTTGCTTAAATCTCTCATTTCGTACATAGAGTACAAGCTCTCGTGCCAGTTCAAAAAAATAGTAAATAAAAGAATTATTATAGATAATGAAAATTTTATAAAATTATCAGGTTTTTTTACAAAAACTGTTACTACTAGTGCACCAATGACAGCTAAAAAACTGTGAAGAGGTAGAGTTGAAATTGAGATCAAAACACTTATAGAAAATATCTTTAAAAAGTAAAATTTATTTTCGGTTTGATAAAGAAATATAAAAATTGACAGCGGAATCAAAGAAAAGCCCAAACCATGATGAATAGTAGAGAATACTGTATAGGGGTTAAAAATAGAGTAAAAGCTTCCTGCAAATAAAGAATCTAATTTTTCAAAATTAAATACTTTTCGGAATAGTTGATATGTTCCAAAAAAACCAAAAAAAAGTAATAAAAATTTGTGAATTAATATAGCTAACCAAATTGGAAAGGCAGAGAAAATTACTTTTTCCAAAGAAAAGAACTGGCCGCCAAATGCCTGGACTGAATAAAAGTCTTGGCCTCCTAAAACACTATGTAAATATCTGCCTCCAAGGTGGTGGTTTTTTTCGTATAAAATTCTTGATAGTCCTATGTCTGCATTATCGTAAAAATGAATTGGTGAAGAAGGGCCTAATAATATAAATTGAGCTAAAAATACAAAAAACCAAAAAAAAATGAAATAATTAAAAAACTTTTTTGAGTCTTTCAAAATATTATATTTTTTATAAATTATAAAAGTTATAATTAATGAAAATATAGATGCAAAAGTTGTGCTAATTAAAATAAACATCTTTTAAATTTTTTTTCATCCATTTTACTAAAATAAATAAGTTAAATATTTTTTTTGAATTATCAGCTTTAACGTCATAATGAGGCTTTAATATTTCGTTGTGTACGTAATCTATATCAAAAATTCTGCTATCTTTTAGACTTCTTTCGCTTAAAGTTTCTTCTATACTTTGTTTAAGAATCGTATTAATCCATAAAGCTATAGGAACGGTAAACCCTTTTTTTTTAGTCTGAAATTTATAGCCATTTTCTTTAAGGAAATTAGCGATAATACATTTATTTTTTTTTTTATTAATATCTATAGAATTCACCTTATCAAATAAAATGTGCGAAATCATTGGGCTCCTAGCTTCAATAGAGTGCTGCATATTTGATTTATCTGTATGTTTGAGAATGGTATCTGGTAAGTATGTATTTTGATATTCTAATATTAATTTTTCTAGGCCGCTAAAATTCTTATTATTTTTTTTTATTTTTAAAATAAAGTCAATAAATATTTTGTAATTCAATTTATTTTTACTTAAAGTTTTACTCAATAAAAAACTTTCTATTTCTTCAGGTAAATTAGCTGCTACCCATCTTGAGTTAGCAATGTCATCGTCAAAACCTAAAGATTTTACAAATATCTTTAATTTTGAGCTAAATGACATGTAAGTAAAATCCTGTTTTAGAAATCTTGAAAATAATTTAAGAGAACTTTGCATAATTATACTTCTATTTATTAATTTAAATAAGTTAAATTTCTTATGTGGTTCATAACCTAGAAATAATTCATCTCCTCCGTTGCCTGTTAACACAACTTTATAATTATGATCTTTAGCAAATTTTGATATTAAAGATTGTGCTACAAATCCAAAATTTGAAATTGGTTCATCAAGATTATCGATTATATTTAATATAATTTTTAATATTGATTTTTCATCTGGTTGAAAAAAACATAAATTTATCTTTCCTTGAAAATTTTTTTTTATATATTTTTTTTCATCAAATGATTTTTGATTTAAAACCAAATTAAAAGCTTCAATATTTTTACTTTTTTTTGAAGCTAGGTGACTGATAAGAGTAGAATCAAGGCCATCACCACAAAAAATTCCTATTGGCACATCTGATCTTAATTGTTTGACTACTGACTCATTAATTTCATGTAATACAATCTCTTGTATTTCTCTGCTGTTTTTAATTTTTTGAATATTTGTATATTTATAAAGATTATTTTTCCAGTAAGCTTTTATGTTCAAAGAATTATTATTGACATCAAACAAAAGATAATTTCCTGGTAATAATTTTTTTACTCTGCTAAAAATAGTTTCATCTTGAACAAATGACTCGTATTGAAGGTACCTAGCAACATTTTCGTAATTTAAATTTTTGGTTATCATTTCACTTTGTATCAGAGGTTTTAATTCAGATGAAAAAAGGAAATTATTTTCATCTTTGTAGTAAAAAAGAGGCTTTTGACCTAAATGATCTCTTGCACAAATAATAGAACTTTTAACTTTATCATATATCGCAAATGCATACATTCCTTCTACTTTACTTAATAACTTTTCAATTCCCCAGTGAACGTACGATTTTAATAGCACTTCAGTATCGCCCGAAGTTTTAAACAAGATATTTTGCTCTTTTAGCTCATTTCTAATTTCTATGTAATTGTAAATTTCACCGTTGAAAACTATTACATAATTCTCACTCTCATCTATATAAGGTTGATTGTTTTCATTTGAAAGATCTAGTATAGATAGCCTAGTTGCACCCAAACAAAAATTGTCGCGATAGTAAAAACCGTCAGAGTCTGGGCCTCTATGTTTTATCAAATTATTCATTAATTGAATTTTTTTTTTAAATTCAAGTTCTGACAATTTTTTTGAGCAAATTCCGTTTATACCACACATTTAAATTTTAACCTTTTTATAAAAGCCAAGTTTTAGCCTAAGTAAAAAAGATATTAATTCTGGAAATCCAAAAAGTATTTTTAATAAAGTATTATACTTTGAATAACCAAATTTTCTTCTTACATGCTTTGTTTTAATATAATCAACATTTTTCGCTCCATTTGAGATAGCTATAACTGGCAAATATCTATGATCATTTTTAACCCATTTTTTTAAGTTAAGATATTTCTTATTAAAAGCTATGTAAGAACTTGAAAGTGTAAAATAATTTGAATTTAAAATGATATTAATTAAAAAATCATAAAATTTTGAGACTATAACTAGAACTTTATTATGATTTCTTTTTATTCTAAATCCAATTATTAAATCCGAATTTTTTTTAATTAATGTTTTGATAAATTTACCTATATAGGATACATCGTCTTGAAGATCGGAGTCTAATCTCAGTATGTATTGATATTTGGCTTTAATAAATCCTTTTTTTAAAGCTCCAGATTGGCCAGATCTCTTTTTAAGTTTGATCAGTTTAATAAATTTTTTTTTAAATTTTTTGCAATATCTTAAGCTATTATCCGAGGAATAATCATCGACTAAAAGAATTTCAATTTTAGAAAATTCACTTAATTTTTTAACTTCTTTTAAAAGATTAGGGATTAATATTTTGAGATTTAATTCCTCATTATGAAATGGTATAACTATAGAAACTGGTAATTTCACTTTATTTTATTTTTTTTGTTTTCACAAAGTGAATACATTCTCCTATGCCTTTATAAAGATTGTAATCTGGTTTATATTTTAACAATTTTTTTGCTTTATCAATAGATAAAGTTCCTCTTTTTGGTCTAAAACTGTCTCGCTTAGTAATCTTATATTTTATTTTACCCGTGTATTTTTCAATAATATTTACAAATTCTTTTAAGGACTTGGCATTTCCAGAAGTAATATTAAAAATTTCATTATTTACATTTTTATTTATTGCGCTAAGTACAAAACCCTTCGCTATATCTTTGACATAGGTAAAATCTAATTTCTCATTTGAGCCTTGTATGTTAATTAGTTCCTCTTTAAGAGCTTTTTCTATAAATATTTGGCTCACCCGCCTATTCATATCTGTAGGTCCG
>MDTD01132755.1_pt1 | contig 32410 bp, 31 predicted proteins | sample 811221 | NCBI WGS metagenome assembly MDTD01 (sample SAMN05326646, study PRJNA326480) | marine metagenome | isolation source: seawater | place: Pacific Ocean: South West | collected 2011
ATATGGAGCGACAAACGAACTCAAGAAAGCGGCCTGATCAATAACCCGGATATGCCTTAGCAAGGCCGGAAAACTGTGCAGGAAAACAGGACCACCTCAGACTTTCTCTCTGGCTTGGCGAAAGGCTGGAGCATGGCACCAAGACACATAATGTGCCTCATCTCGCTCAAGCGCTGGGATACAGCAGTGATACCACCATAAAGCTGTGGATTTCGGGAAAGAGCAAAGTGCCGCTCAGACAGATCACGCCAATCGCGCACTTTCTCAATGTAGATATAGCAGAGGTCTTGCCCTACTGGCTGTCTCAAGAATGCCCGGATGACGAACACCTTTATCGTGCTGGAACACGGATTCTCTCAGTTTGGGAGTGGATGCTCGTGTCGGTCGCACGCGATGTCTACGGGGTCGAATAGAAGCATGCCATAAACGTTCCCAGGAAGGCATTGAGGAGCGTTTTCCGCCACTTCGGAGGCGCTTACTATGCAACTAAGTTCACGATACTCCTAGGCGCTCCCACAAAGCACTCGCTTAATGCGCGACCGCTTCAGTTAGACGATATCCGTCGAACCGGATACTTCGAATTCTTCCACAAGGGGATGTTTAGAACCACACGCGCCAGCTTGGTAGGTGCCAGCAAAAGGCACCTACCAGCCCACCAAGCAAGTCACCGAGATTAGAAGTGCCAAGTCGAGGAGCAGTTTGCACAATGCGCCTCTGTCACAGCATCCTTCCTCGACAAACCAGTGGCGACAAGTGACACGCCTCCGGTGAGAATAGCACCCGTGGCCTTTGCGCCGCTAATTCCAGCTTTCTTCTTGATGGGCTTCGTCAGAACCTTTCCTTTTGTCTGACAGTGCGGACAAACCATCTGCACATTCGGAGCCCCATGCTTCAAAAGGAGGTCTTGACGTATGCCATTTTTCTTCGCGGTTTCGGCGTTTTCCGTCGCCTCTGCCCACCCCACCAAAATAGATCCGATCACGAACAATATGAACAGAACGAGAATTACCCAACCCCAAAAGCCCACAATATACTCCCAAGTTCAATCAACTTATTTATCCACGCCTAGGGTGAAAGCCTAACAACCTCAATAGACAAAATAATCGGGAGCGACTTTTATGTGTCGACGATGCCGGTATTTATTTCCGATAGGTCTATACTTGTTCAACGCGATGCAAGCTGTGCGTAACCAGTATCTAATTCGCGCTATTTACTAATAGAAGCCGATGGTCAAATTCGACGTCGTTCGCAAAAGCTCCGTCCCTGCGTCCATTATGCTATAGCAAATTGTGGTAAACAGGAGATGTTGGGAGCCTGCTAGGACTACAAGTTTTTCCGCCGGGATTGAGCCAATCCCCATTGAGCCGACGCCACCCTGAATTCATTCCACGATGCAACGCACCATCTCCCCAGATCGAAAAAGTAGAATTATTGCGCTTTGCTCTAAGCTACAAAATTCGCGCCAGATCCCTGTCCTACATTTTGGCCAATTATTGTCCTACACAAAAATCGCGCAACTCTTAACTGCGTTGTTTTTATTTAACTTATCTCGAGCTAACGAAAGGTGGCGGAGAGGAAGGGATTCGAACCCTCGATACGCGTTAACGTATACGCCCTTAGCAGGGGCGCGCCTTCAGCCACTCGGCCACCTCTCCAGCGCGGACTGTCGGTCTATTGAATGGTTCGCCCAACCGCAAGCCCCCATCGTCTTATCGGCTGCGGTTGTTGGGAAATTGCCCATTTCCCGCAGCGGGCAAATGCCTTTGGCTGTATCCGGCGACCCGTCCTGTGGTAGTTACTTATTTCCGCATCGCACAAGCTGGCTAGGCAGGACAGATGACCGAATATTTCAAACCCGTCCCGTTCCCCCTTTGGCAGGAAGACAAGCAGGCCTTCGCTGACGCACTCGGCCGGTCGTTCCGTGAAACCGGTTTTGCCGTCATTTCCGAACACCCGGTTTCCCAGTCGGTCATCGATGCGAACCTGCAAGCGACCAAAGACTTCTTCGCCCTGCCAGAAGAAACCAAATTGAAATATGACGGCCGCGCCGGCGGGGGCCAACGCGGGTATACAGCTTTTGGAACCGAGAACGCCAAAGGCAAAGCCGAAGCCGATCTCAAGGAGTTCTGGCACACCGGCCGCGCGCTGCCTGCCAACTCCCCCTACCGGTCGACCATGGCGGACACGCCGTCGGTTCCGGAAGTCCCGGACTTCGATTCTGCAACACGTGGATTGTATGATGCGCTTGATATGTTCGGCCGTCAGCTGCTGCGGGCCGTGGCACTTCATCTGAAGCTGGAAGAATCCTGGTTCGATGACAAGGTCGATGTCGGCAATTCAATTCTTCGCCTTCTCCACTATCCTCCTCAGACAAACCCGCCACCGGAAGGCTCCGTGCGGGCCGGCGCCCACGAGGACATCAATGTCATCACGCTTCTTCTGGGCGCCGAAGAAGCCGGGCTGGAAGTGAAGCACCGCTCCGGCAAATGGCTCGCCGTGAGCCCGCCGCCCAACGCACTCGTGATCAATTGCGGAGACATGCTCCAAAGGCTCACGGCCGGCGTATTACCCTCTACAACGCACCGGGTCGTAAACCCTTCCCCGGAACGCTCCAGGTTTCCGCGTTACTCGACACCCTTCTTCCTGCACTTCAACCAAGATGTGATGATCGAGGCATTGCCGGACTGTGTCGCGGAAGGCGGTAAAGCCGAGCCTCCGATTACCGCGCAGGACTACCTCATGGAACGCCTCCGCGAAATCGGACTCGTCAAAGCGTAGGCCTCTCTTCCAACGCCAAACATCTCATCGCGCGCTTCAGGCCAGCTTACGCTTCACCACGTGATACCGGTCAACGACTCGTCTTTAATGCGTACCGGGTTGAAAATACGTGGATGGTCCTAGACCGCCTGAAGCGCAGAATCAGATCAAACCGGCGAGCGGAGAACTTGGATCGGCGTACATTTTCTTCGGCATGCGTCCAGCGAGATAGGCTTCGCGACCGGCAATGACCGCATGCTTCATGGCTGACGCCATCAGGACCGGATCCTTGGCAGCAGCAATGGCTGTATTCATCAGCACACCATCACAACCGAGTTCCATGGCGATGGCCGCGTCAGACGCTGTGCCGACGCCGGCATCGACGATTACAGGCACACGGCTCTGCTCCACAATCAGGCGGATATTGACCGGGTTCATGATGCCCAGTCCGGAACCGATCAGCGAACCGAGCGGCATGATCGCGCAGCACCCCGCCTCTTCCAGCATTTTCGCGTAAACCGGGTCGTCAGAGCAATACACCATCACTTCAAACCCATCCGCGAGAAGCGCTTCGGCTGCTTTCAGCGTCTCGGGCATGTTCGGGTATAGCGTTTTCTGATCCGCCAGGACTTCCAGTTTCACCAGATTCCAATCGCCTGCTTCGCGGGCGAGCCGCAACGTGCGCACAGCTTCATCCGCCGTAAAGCAGCCCGCCGTATTCGGGAGGTAAGTGAATTCATCCGGCTTAACAAAATCGGTCAGACGCTCTTCATCCGGATTGGACAAATTCACGCGCCGCAAAGCGACTGTCACGATCTCTGCACCCGCTGCGCGCGCAGCATCAGCATTCTGCTGGTAAGAGGCATATTTCCCGGTGCCCACGATAAGACGCGAACCATAGGATTTTCCGGCAATTATGAGAGGATCTTTCAAGGGACAGTTCCAATTCTACAGATAAGCAATTCGTATAGGATGGGCCTGTCAGCCGCCACCGACAAACTGCACCAGTTCGATACGATCTCCGTCTTCAATCGTGGTCGTGGCGTGCTCGGATTTCGGAACAATTTCAAGGTTTCGCTCAATCGCGACACCGCGCGGGTCGCGCTCATCATCCGCCGAGAGCATTGCGACCAGCATCGCCACCGTCGTGCCCGCCTCAATTTCGCGGGTTTCACCGTTCAGCATTATCTTCATCCGCTGCAACTCCGTGCGTCAGCAGGCCTTGCCTTGCCCGGCGTTACAGCGCAAGACAACACCCAATGGTGAAGCCGATATATGTCCTCGGGGGCCCCAACCTCAACCTGCTCGGCACGCGGGAACCGGATATTTATGGCCGGGACACGCTTGAGGACATTCACGATCGTCTGAAAGCGAAATCCGGCGATACGCCTGTAGAGGCACGCCAAACCAATTCCGAAGGCGAATTGGTGACCTGGATACAGGAAGCCTCCCGCGAGGCTTCCGCGGTCATCCTCAATGCCGGCGCCTACACGCATACATCGATAGCGCTTCACGACGCGCTGCGGGCCTGTCAGGTACCGGTGGTGGAAGTACACTTGTCGAACCCCGCTGCACGCGAGGATTTTCGGCACGTGAATTATGTCGCGCCTGCTGTGAACGCATCGATTGCGGGCCTCGGCGCCTATGGTTATGAGCTTGCCCTGATGGCCGCGCTAAAGCTGTCAGGAACATAAGGGACGGATAGAATCCATGAGCACTGGCAAGAACAAGCTGGATACCGGTCTTGTCCGGGAACTCGCCGCCATCCTTCGCGAGGCGGACCTTGGTGAGATTGAAATTGAACATGAGGGTCTGCGGATCCGCGTCAACAAGCCGACACCACCCGTCGTGCAAGCTGCAGTCGCTGCGCCTGCACCGGTCGCAGCAGCTACGGCACCTGCTGCAGCCCAACCCGCAGCTGCCCCGGCTGAAACAGTTTCTGAAACGCCCGATAATGCGATCAAATCGCCCATGGTCGGCACCGCCTACCTTTCTCCGGAACCCGGCGCCAAAGCATTCATTTCAGTTGGCGACAAAGTCAAAAAGGGCGACACGCTCATGCTGGTCGAGGCCATGAAGACCTTCAATCCTGTCGAAGCGGATCGGGCTGGCACGGTGAAGGCGATTTATGTCACCGACTCCCAGCCTGTCGAATTTGGCGAGCCGCTCATTCTGATCGAATAGCATGACAGAACAACGCACCATCCAGAAGGTTCTCATCGCGAATCGCGGTGAGATTGCGCTTCGCATCCACCGCGCCTGTAAAGAAATGGGCCTGGCCACGGTTGTCGTGCACTCCGAAGCGGACCGCGACGCCATGGCTGTCCGCCTGGCCGACGAGAGTGTCTGCATTGGACCAGCCCCCTCTTCGCAGAGCTATCTGAAGAAGTCCCAAATTCTGGCCGCCGCGGAAATCACCGGCGCTGATGCGATCCATCCCGGGTACGGATTCCTCTCTGAGAACGCCCAGTTTGCCGAGATGGTAGAGGCACATGGCCTCGCCTTTATCGGACCTACGGCTGAGCATATCCGGATCATGGGTGACAAGATCGCCGCCAAACAGGCCATGATTGATGCTGGCGTACCTTGTGTGCCCGGCTCAGACGGTGCGATCACATCAATTGCCGAGGCGAAGAAGTCTGCCAAGAAGATCGGCTTCCCGGTTCTTGTGAAAGCCTCCGCCGGCGGCGGTGGTCGCGGCATGAAGCTAGCGAAAACCGAAGCCGATCTCGAAAATGCTGTCCGGACAGCCAAAACAGAGGCCAAGGCAGCCTTTGGTGACGACGCGGTCTATCTGGAAAAATACCTTCAGGGTCCACGTCACATCGAAGTGCAAGTGATCGCTGATACACATGGCAACGTCGCTCATCTCTGGGAACGCGACTGTTCCCTGCAGCGCCGCAACCAGAAAGTTTTCGAGGAAGCCCCATCGCCCGAACTGACCCAGGCGCAGCGCGAAGAGATCGGCATGATCTGCGCGAAAGCCATGGAAAAGCTCGGCTATCGCGGCGCAGGTACGATTGAATTCCTCTACGAAGATGGCCGGTTCTATTTCATCGAAATGAACACACGCCTGCAAGTGGAGCATCCGGTGACCGAAATGATCACCGGGATCGACCTTGTTCGCGAGCAGATCCGTATCGCCGAAGGCAAGAAACTGTCGTTCCGCCAGGAAGACGTCCTGCTTGTCGGCCACGCGATTGAGTGCCGGATCAACGCCGAACACCCCGAAACCTTTGTACCTTCACCGGGCCTTATCACGGATTTCCATGCGCCGGGCGGGCCGGATGTTCGCCTCGATAGTGCGGTTTATGCCGGGTATCGCATCCCACCGCATTACGACTCGCTCATTGGAAAGCTGATCGTCCACGGCCGCACCCGGCGGGAATGCCTGATGCGGCTGCGTCGCGCCCTGTCCGAGATGGTCGTTGGCGGCGTACACACCACGCTGGATCTACACCGGCGCCTGGTCGAAAACGAAGACGTCCAGAACGGTAACTACAACATCCACTGGCTGGAGAAGTTTCTCGCAGACAACAAGATCGTTGAAGAAGACAGTCCTGAGAAAAAGGCCTGACGCGACACACAAGTCCAATGGACACAGGCCCGGCAGCTTCTCCATATAGGGGCATGTCTGCACGGTTCGGCACAAATGACCTTCTTGCCTGCTATCGCCGGGGCGTCTTTCCCATGGGCGACGCCCGCGATGATCCGAATCTGTTTCTGGTGGACCCTGACATGCGGGGCATCCTGCCGCTGGACGGGTTTCATATACCGAAACGACTCAAACGGCGTGTGAAACAGGAGCCTTATCGCGTGACCGCTGATACGGCCTTTTCACGTGTCATGGAAATGTGCGCCGAAAGCTCAGACGGCCGTGAAACGACCTGGATCAACTCCACCATCCTGAACCTCTACAGCGCCCTTCACCGTGAAGGATACGCGCATTCAATAGAATGCTGGGACGAGACCGGAAAACTGGTGGGCGGGCTTTATGGTGTCGCGCTTGGCGGAGCCTTTTTCGGCGAAAGCATGTTTTCCCGCGCAACCGATGCTTCAAAGATTGCGCTCGTGCATCTTGTTGCGAGATTGATCGAGGGGGGCTTCACCCTGCTGGATGCGCAGTTCCATAACCCGCATCTGGAACAATTCGGTCTGATCGAAATTCCGCGCGCTGACTTCAAGCGCCGGCTAAAGGTGGCCCTGGAAGTCAGAGCAGACTTTTACTGCGGGCGGTCCGGATCATCCGGCAACTTCACCGGTTCAGGAGCCGTGCAGCGAATCACCCAGATGTCATAGACCGGGTGTTCCAACGCGCTGAGGCCCGGTGAAGATGCGAACATCCAACCAGAGAACAATTCCGGATTTTCCTCACTCACCGTCTCCACGGCGTTGGCATCGATTGCCGCATCCATGGTTTCCACAGCGACTGGTTGCGTGGAGAAAACCTTGAGAAATGCCGCGCTCTCCGGCGCTTCTTCCGGAGGTGTCTGGTAGCAGACCTCCAGTTCCACTTTCAGAGAGCCGAAGACAACGGGTTGCCCGACAACGACTTCAATATCGGTAGACCGTCCGGTGATTTTGTCGAGCGCACGCAGCGTTGCCTTGTCTTTCTGGACATAGGTTGCGGCGTGTGCCGCTCCCACCAGTCCCGCGACGACAGTAACCGCAGCAAGTGCTCGAAACATCACTGATCTCCATCCAGAGGATAAGCCTCATCCGCAGCAGGTGCAGGTTCCGAGGCAGCCCCGGATTCCCCGCCGCCGTTTCCGCCGCCTGAGGCAAATGATGCAAACAGGGTCAACAGATCCACGCTGCCGCGGGTATATTGGATTTCGCCTGAGCCATCCTGCGGAATGTTGTCAAAGCTGCCACCGGGCTCCAGAGCCACATAGGCACCGCCCAGCAGACCATCAGTCGAAATCCGCGCATCCGTGTCCTCTGGCAGCTGCCATTTCTTGTCCAGGCTCATCGTCATGACAGCTTCGAAGCGCTTGGGGTCGCCCTCAATGGCTTTGACCACGCCAGCCTTCACACCTGCGATTCGAACGTCGGACCCGCGCTCGATACCGCTGATATTATTGAAGCGGGCTTCGAGTTCGTACCTGTCCGGTCCTGCGGAGGCTTTCCCGCCGCGCGCGATAGCGAACCAGAGGAAAACACCGGCGACAACGACGACAATCGCACCAACCAGGGTTTCAAACATTGACTCACGCATCAGGAGACCACGCTTCGTAGTCGCCAGTTGCCTTCTGACGGTGACCACCACCAGACAGGCTCCCCTTGGGCTTGGTTGCCCAAGGTGTACCGGTCATGTTCGGTTTGTGATCGGTTTCCCAGTCCCGGCGCGTAAGTGGCGACTTGGTCGGCGCCTCATCAACGGTGTGGTGCAGCCATCCATGCCAGTCTGCCGGAACCTTGGACGGTTCTGCGAGGCCCTTGTACATCACATAACGGCGGCGGCGGCCTTCGAGTGAGGGCTTGCGTTCCTCAAAGTAACGGTTGCCGTATTCGTCGGTGCCGACGAATGTGGAGCGTCGCCCGATATCGAACGCTGCGCCGAGCGTGTGGCCGCTCCACCAGGTAAAGAGTTGCTTCAGCATCGTATGGCCTGTCCTGCCGTGAGTTGATGTCCGCAATATGGCGGCTCAGGGGCAACTAATCCATAGCGCCGCCGCAGGCAATGCGCCGCAATTTCCCTCATGCTCAAGAGACCGTGGTTGTTGCGCAGCGCTTGCCCCGAAGGGGTTCAAGGGTCACGCTGGTCCGAGTGATTCGCTGGGGAGATATGGCATGGACGATATGCGTATAACGGAAATCCTGACTGCAGCCGTATCGGATGGCTTGCTGTCGGAACCGGCTTCGCTTTCCGAGCTGTTCAGAGGTGCGGGAAGACAGCGAAGACCGCTGACTCCCGAATCACTCAAGGCAACGACCGCCGCATACTCTGCCGCCGCACTGGTCAGCGTCTCCCAATTGGCTTCAGCAGAGATTCTCGAGCGGTTCGGGGACGCTCCCCTCAATGCCGACCTGGCTGAAGCGCTTGCTGCCGGTTTACCTCAGGATGTGCTGGAAGAAGCCCTCCGACAGCCAGGAGGGTTCCAACGCACCGCCGACGCCCTGCGTGCTGCGGCTGTGAGCGCAGCCGCTCCCGCACCAGCGGTTTTCCAGCCCGAAACGCTTGATCCGGTTCTGGAGCAGCTACTGGTCGAATCCATGCACGAAGGTGCGGAGGTCATCCTGACCCATGAGGTGATGCCTGCCGCCGGCACAACAGCGCGCATCGTTGATGTCGCGATGGCTGTGGGACCTGACGGGATTGAAGCAGACTATCTCTGCGAGGCACTCCAAGCTGCGGTAGAAGAAATGACGGATGGTGCGATCATCATCGCCGGCCTGTCCGCTGCTGTCATGTCTCTGGGGATCGACTACGCGTCACCAGAGGGCAGCTCTGTCGCAGCCGCTCTTTGTTCGCTTGTCCGCTCGGGCGCCACCGGAGCGGCGTTCACAGCTTCACAGGCAAAGACACTGGGTCTTGAGCCGCGAAAGGCCTCAGGCAAGCGTGCCTGCAGCGTGCTTTTGCTGCCAGTCGCGGACCTGGGCGCGTTCCTTCCCGATTGCGAAAGCCACGGCACAGCTCCGCTCGCGACCGTGCTGGCATATGGAGATGAAAGCCCAACTCTTTCGCGCGCCGGACGCCTCGGTATTGCCCATCACGCGCCAGAACGCCTGCCCATGGCTTTGGAACGGATCGCGGAGTCCGGCGAATCCGACCTCGACCGAGCGCTGGGTCTGGATCGGCTTCGGGATCGCGGCTTTACCGATGTTGCGCTCGACAAGGTTTCCCGTGCGCTGGGCGAAGGCCTGCCCTTGAACGCCGCATTCTCGCGCTGGGTGCTGGGCGACGAAATCATTTCGACCGATCTCAAGCTCGCGCCGGAAGAATTCGACGCGGATGGTGGTGGGCTCCTCTCTGCCATCGGGTTTTCGCGCAAGGATATCCAGACGGCTGAAACAACCATCTCAGGCGAATACGGAGATGCCACGGCCGACATCATGGCTGATTGTGGACTTCAGGTTGGCGCCTCTCCGGAAGCGGAAATCGAATTCGCCACTGCGTGCGCCAAAGCCCTGGGCGGAAATGTTGTGGTCTCGGTCGACGGCCGTGGCGGACTGGATATGGCTGAAACGGCGCTCGCTGCCGGCTTGTCGGTTCAACTGATTGGACATCGCGCACCGCCCAATGATGACGTGCGTGACCGCATGGAGCACATCACAGCCCTGGCAGAAGAAATTGCCACGGAGGCGGACACACCACCTGCGCTTTCCCAGAATGCCCTGTCAGCTGAGGGAGCTGCCCGCACGCGCCTGCCAGACCGCCGGAAGGGCTACATCCAGAAAGCATCGGTCGGAGGGCACAAAGTCTACCTGCACACCGGGGAGTTCGAAGATGGCTCACTGGGTGAAATCTTCATCGACATGCACAAGGAAGGCGCCGCTTTCCGGAGCCTGATGAACAATTTCGCGATCGCAACCTCCATCGGCCTTCAATACGGCGTGCCTTTGGAAGAATTTGTCGATGCCTTTGTGTTCACCCGGTTCGAACCGGCAGGTGCCGTCACCGGCAATGACCGCATCACGCGCGCAACATCGATTCTGGATTACATCTTCCGGGAACTGGCCGTTTCGTACCTCGGCCGTGATGACCTGGCCGAAGTCGATGTCACGCACGATGGCCTCGGACGAGGCGAAGGAGATGGAACCCGAACCGAGCCAGCCCCCTTCACCGAGGAAGCGGCCCAGATCATTTCCCGCGGCTTTTCGCGGGGCCAATTGCCGGACAATATCGTGATCCTTGACCGGAAACGCGCCCAAAAACTGGCCGATGAGGAAGCTGAAGCTGCAGAAGTTGCAGCAGAAGTCGAAGAATCGGAAGACCTCAATGCGCCCGACTACCTTGGTGACGCCTGCCCGGTTTGCGGAAGTTTCACGCTGTTCGAAATAAGCGAAGACGGCGACATCGAGTGCGATACCTGTGGCGAGGAATCCCGGAAACATAGGTAATTCCGGCCGATTTCCGCACGACAAACGGTCATGGCAAATCTGCAACACCTGTGGCCATGAAACAGTGGTTACAGCTTGTTCAGTTTTGGCACGCAAAACAAAGCGGTATCCAAATAGGCATGAACCGAGTTTTGCTCAGCCTTGCCACGCTTGCTTCTGCGACCGCTTTCGACGCGATCGCGCAGGAGACAGCTCAGCCGAGCCAGCCCGTCGCCTGGGCGCCGAGCTATGTCGGCTCATGCGGCGGGTGCAACCTTTCTGGACGCAATCTGACGGGATGGACGCTCAGCGGCGCAAATTACCGTGAAGCAAACCTCGAATACGCGTTCATGCGCGGAACACATGCCAAGGAAACCAATTTCGAAGGCATCCACGCGACCGGCGCAGACATGCGCGCTGCAATCCTTACGTCGGCCAAGCTATCGGGTGCCAATCTCGAGAACGCGCGCTTGCAGGCGGTTCAAGCATCTGGCGCCGAATTCAAGCAGAGCATACTTGTCGGCACCAATCTTCAGAAAGCCATGTTGGTCGGCGCGAATTTCGCCGCTGCGAACCTGGCGACAGCCTCTCTGGAAGGTGCTGACTTTTCTGGAGCGAACCTGTCCGGTGCTGACCTGAGCGGAACGATCATGATGTCCGCAATCTTCAATGGCGCCAACCTGTCCTTGTCAAAATTCGATGGTGCCAATGTTCAGGGCGCCTCTTTCAAGGACGCCCGGTTCGTCGGCGCCAACCTGACCGGCCTCATCGGCTGGCGAGAGGCCAATTTCGAAGGCGCTTGCGCATCGAACAGCACGCTTCTTCCACTCGGCCTGCACTTGTCAGACTGCGAATAGACCCCGCCCACATGACATCAAAGAGAGCCCGCCAGGATGATGACCCTGGCGGGCTTCTGATTCATGACTTTATCTGCGGTGCCAGTCGGATGTTGAGCTCACGCAATTGACGCTCGTCCACCGGGCTTGGTGCACCCATCATGAGGTCACGCGCCTGACCATTCATCGGGAACAGGGTGACGTCCCGGATATTCTCTGCATCTGCGAGGAGCATCACAATACGATCGACTCCCGGAGCGATGCCGCCGTGCGGCGGAGCCCCGTGACGGAAGGCGTTCAACATGCCTCCAAACTCGGCTTCGACCACTTCCGGACCGTATCCGGCCATGTCGAATGCTTTCAGCATGACATCCGGACGATGGTTCCGGATGGCGCCGGACGACAACTCGATTCCGTTGCAGACGATGTCGTACTGGAAAGCCTTGATGTCGAGGATTTCGTCATCCGTCTTGGCGGCCTCCAGCGCGTCCATACCGCCTTGAGGCATTGAGAACGGGTTATGACTGAAGTCGATCTTCTTGGCGTCTTCGTCATATTCAAACATCGGGAAATCGACGATCCAGCAGAAGCGGAACACCCCCTGCTCGATCAGTTCCAGCGTTTCGCCGATCTTGTTGCGCGCGGCGCCAGCCAGCTTGTACGCATCGTTTTTCTTGCCTGCAGAGAAGAACACGCCGTCACCAGCGCCCAGCCCCAGATGCTGCAGCAGGGCTGCGAGATGATCCGGATCGAAATTCTTCAGCGCAGGGTCCTGACTATCAACGCCGCCACCGTCGGCCTCTTTCAGACGGGCATAGCCCAGCCCCGGTGCCTGCATCTCTTTCTTGGCCCATTTATCCATCTCATCGAAGAATTTGCGGGACTTCTCGGCGGCTGCTTTGGGCGCCGGGATAGCAACGACCTTTCCGCCACCTTTGATGATCTTGGCGAAAATGCCGAACCCAGTCTTCTCTTCATCTTTGAAGAAGTCGGTTACATCCGACAGTTCCAGCGGGTTGCGCAGGTCTGGTTTATCGGAACCGTATTTGGCCATCGCTTCGGCATATGGAATATGCGGGAATGGCTCTGACGGCACGGTTCGGCCTTTGTCGTCCCAGTCGGCAAATTCCTCGAACACACCGCGCATGACTGGCTCGATCGCGTTGAACACGTCTTCCTGGGTCACGAAGCTCATTTCGATATCGAGCTGGTAGAATTCGCCCGGCGAACGATCCGCCCGGGCATCCTCGTCGCGGAAGCAAGGCGCAATCTGGAAATACCGGTCGAAACCCGACACCATGAGCAACTGCTTGAACTGCTGTGGCGCCTGCGGCAGCGCGTAGAATTCACCAGGATGCAGGCGCGAAGGCACGAGGAAATCCCGTGCACCTTCCGGGCTCGACGCGGTCAGAATTGGGGTCTGGTATTCAGTGAAGCCCTGATCGACCATCCGGCGGCGCAAGCTGGTGATTACGTCGCTGCGCAGCGTCATGTTCTTGTGGAGCGTCTCTCGGCGCAGATCGAGATAACGGTGCTTCAGGCGGATGTCTTCGGGATAGTCCGGCTCCGCGAAAACCGGCAGCGGCAATTTTTCGGCAGCGCTTTCGACAATGAGCGTTTCAGCCGGCAGCTCAACCTCACCGGTTGGCAGCTCAGGATTCACTGCTTCTGCATCGCGAGCGATGAGCTTACCTGTCACGGTCAGGACACTTTCCGCCGTGGCGCGCTTTGCTTCTTCGTAGAAAGATGCGTTCGGATAGACGACGACCTGCGTCAGGCCATAATGATCACGCAGGTCGATAAACAGGGCCCCAGCGTGCTCCCGGCGGCGATGCAGCCAGCCTGACAGCTTGACGGTTTCTCCCACATGGGTCTTGCGAAGCTCCCCGCAGGTATGGGTGCGATAGGCATGCATCGGATCAGTCTCCGGAAAGGTCGGTCCAGTAAATGTAAACGGGAGGCAATCACCTCTCGCATTTGTTCTGGCGATGCGATACGCAAGCCCGCGATGACTGACAACACCCTGACTCCCATTACTGAGCAGTCGGCCCTTGAAGATTTCTGCGGAAAACTGGCCGAAAGCGATTTTATCTGCGTCGACACCGAGTTTCATCGGGAGACAACTTATTGGCCGGAACTCTGCCTGGTCCAGGCCTCCTCACCCGACGTCGAAGGCCTGATTGACCCCCTGGCCGAGGATCTGGACATCGGTCCATTCCTGAATCTCATCGCCGCAGACAATCGCGTAAAGGTTTTTCATGCGGCCCGTCAGGACATTGAAATATTCAACCGGCTGATCGGCCACCCCCCTGGTCCGATCTTTGATACGCAGATCGCTGCCATGGCCCTCGGCTACGGAGACTCGATCTCCTATGACAATCTGGTCCAGCGGGTCCTGAGACGCCAGATCGACAAATCCAGCCAATTTACAGACTGGATGCGCCGTCCCCTGTCCCAGAAACAACTCGTTTATGCGCTCGGCGATGTCACCCACCTGCGCGACGCTTATCTGATCATGCGGGAAAAGCTGGAATCCAGTGGCCGCCTTCCCTGGGTTCAGGAGGAAATGGCGGATCTGGAAGATCCGGCCAAGTATGACACAGATCCTGACAAGGCCTGGCAACGCCTGAAGCTGCGGACCCCGAAGAAAGACTATGCGGCCCTCATCGTCGCGGTCGCAGCCTGGCGTGAGCAACTGGCACAGCAACTCGACAAACCGCGCCGCAGGATCCTGAAGGATGACGCCATTCAGGAAATTGCCAGCCAAAAGCCGCGAAGCGAGAACGACTACAACCAGCTTCGCGCGGTGCCGAATGGTTTTATCCGGTCAAAACACGGACAGGGCCTGATGGATGCTGTGCAGGCCGCGCTCGACAACCCTGCCGAATACGCCCCCGAACTGGAGCCTCGCCGCCAGAACGCTCAAATTCCGGCAGGCGCGCCAGAGCTTCTGAAAGTCCTGCTCAAGCATGTTTCCGAAGAAAATGACGTCGTCCCCCGGCTGATTGCCAACGCTGCTGATATCGACCGGATCGCGCGCGGTGAAACATCAGACGATATTGCGGCCATGAATGGCTGGCGATACGAGATGTTCGGAAGCAAGGCGCAGGCTCTGCTCTCAGGCAAACTTGCGGTCTCGTTCGAAGGCGGACAGGTTCGTCTGTTCGACGTCTGATCTTAGTCGATGCGAATATCCGGTTGAAGGCGCAGGGCATTGGCCGTTTGCGCAAGACGCCGTGACACGGTTTCAGAAATCATGGCCTCGTCAGCTTTGCGCACGCTGAGGCATAGTTTTTCGCCATCCCGAGACAGTTTCGCCCTGCGCAATATCGGTCCAGACCGGCCTGAAAAGATCGCACCAAGCCGCATGGCGCTGCCCAATTGCTTGGCGCGTTCAGCTTGCGGCTCCGAAGTAAGGCCAACATAGTCGCCAGGCCGCTTGAAATCCTTCTGGTATCTGCATCCTACGGCATAGGCGATCATCGCCCGCTCCGCGTGGGTGACGCCTGCATAGGGGGCTCGCAGCGCCTGATCGTACGCCATCTGCGCCCTGTGATCTGGATGGAAGCGTCCGGCGCTGTCCGACATCATGCAAGCGGCCCGCTCAATCCGGACATCGGCAGCGGGGGATCCAAAGAGGTCTGCTTCCGGTGCGAAGGCTGGCGCGATGAATTCATGAAGCGCTTGCCCGAAAGCAATCTGGTTATGATCAAGCCGGACAAATGCAATGACACCATCGAGGAGCGGATCCGAGACGGCCGCGCCGGTCATATCCGTCAGCACACCCTCACGCAGGCCGGCCGACGATATGGAAACACCGTCGAGTTTGCTGATGGATAGCAGCTCTTCAAGAACGATTGCCGCAATCGGCATATGTTTTGCCCGGCGTTTGTCGATCGATTCCAGCTTGGAGCGCGAGGCGGTATTCGTCAGTGAATCGATACACAGCTTCGCTGTCCGGGCGATCTGCCCCGGATTCATCTGATAGCCATGCAAGACCTGCAAGGCGTAGTTCTCCATTTCCATGTTCACCTTGGCAAATGTGCGCCATGCACCGCCCACCGCGAAGAACCGGCCCTTTGCACCGGAGAGCACATCGGATTTCTTGAGTTCGGAACGTATGGCTTTGCGAAGGTCCTTCACGTCATTTCCGACCTCCATCAGCGACAGAGGGCCGAGCATGAGGCTCTCGCCCTTCTCTTTGCCCTTTCCGACCTGCTTGAACTCAAGACTGGAGCCGCCCAGGTCTCCGATGACTCCAAGCGGCTCGTGGAAGCTGGCCTGGACACCCAGCGCCGACAAACGAGCTTCATCTTCGCCAGAAAGAACCGAGACCGGACGGCCGAGAACCCTGTTTGCCTTACGGATGAAGTCCGGCCCATCTTCGGCCGCTCTGACCGCAGCGGTGGCCACCGCCATGAAATTTCTGAGGTTCAACGCCTTCAGGATAGCCCGGTACCTTGCCAGCGCGGACAATGCCGAATCCTGTCCCGGACCTGACAGTTTACCCGTTTTCGAAAGCCCGACGCCGAGTCCGGCCATTACCTTCTCATTGAAGGTTGGAAGGATCGACGCACCCAAAAGATCGAAAATAACAAGGCGCACCGAGTTAGACCCAATATCGATGATCGCGGCCCGATGTGAATTCGGGAAAGGCATTACCCCTTACTCCCTTTCGGCTGCAATCGCGGAGGCAAGCTCACTTCCAGCGCGCTGCCTCTGCCCGACAGGCTGGGATTGTCCATAAAGTAGTGGTGGGCTGAAAATCCCTTGCCTTCCGAATCCGGCTTCGCTCGCTCATACGAGCCATCTTCATGCATGAGCCAGCTCTGCAATTCATCGTTCAGGTTGGCGACCATGATCTGGTTCATCACCTGACGGTGAACGGTTGGATTCTCCACAGGCACAAGTGCCTCAACGCGCCGGTCCAGATTGCGCGGCATCCAGTCGGCCGATGAGATGAACACCTTTGCTTTTGGCGATGGCAATGCCTCACCGTTCGCACAGCAAAGTATACGCGAATGTTCCAGGAAGCGGCCTACAATACTTTTTACACTGATGTTCTCTGATATGCCAGCGACACCGGGCCTGAGACAGCAAATACCACGCACCACAAGGTTGATCGGCACACCCGCCTGACTTGCCTTGTAAAGCGCATCAATCACATCACCGTCGACCAATGAATTCATTTTCGCCCAGATACCGCTCGGCTTCCCCTTCCTGGCTGCGCTTGCCTCAGCTTCAATCAGTTTGATGAGGTCCGTTTTCAGGTTAAGCGGCGACATCGAAATCTTTTCCAGTTCCGGCCCGACCTCAGGCGGCTCCCGGTACGCCGTTACGAAGTTGAAAAGCCGGTTTGCATCGCGTCCGAGGGCGGGGTCTGCCGTGAACAATGATAGATCGGTATAGATCTTCGCATTCACGGGGTGATAGTTGCCCGTTCCGAAGTGCGTATATGTCCGCAGCTCGTTGCCTTCCCGGCGAACCACCAGCGACACCTTCGCATGGGTCTTGTACTCAATAAATCCGTACACAACCTGTACACCGGCCCGCTCAAGGTCTCGTGCGAGCCTCAGGTTCGCTTCTTCGTCAAACCGCGCCTTGATTTCGACCAATGCCGTGACGTTCTTGCCATTCTCAGCCGCCTCAGCCAGCGCAGCGACGATCGGTGAGTTGTTTGTTGTCCGATACAGAGTTTGCTTGATCGCAACAACCTGCGGGTCAGCGGCTGCCTGCCGGATGAACTCGACAACGACATCGAACGTTTCAAACGGATGGTGGACCAGAATGTCCTTCATCCTCACAGCCGCAAAACAATCCCCACCCATTTCACGGATCCGCTCGGGATAGCGTGGCTCATAGGGTGGGAATTTGAGGTCCGGTCTGTCGTCGACGATCAACTCCGACAGCTGTGCCATTCCCAGTATGCCGTCATACAGAACGACGTCTGCGTTCTCGGCGCCGATTTCCCGTGTAATAAATTCGCGAAGGTGTTGCGGAGCGCTGGACTGCATACGCAACCGGACGATCCGTCCACGCCGGCGCTGCTTCAGAAGCACTTCAAATTCGCGGATGAGATCTTCGGCCTCTTCCTCGATTTCGATATCGCTGTCGCGCACGATCCGGAAAAGGCAGCGGCTCTGTTCCTTGTAGCCAGGGAAAAGGTCACTGATGAACAGACCGATCACATCTTCAAGAGGGATAAAGCGCAGCACACCTCTTTGTTTGCTTGGCAGCCTGATGAAACGGCGCACGAAGGCTGGAAGTGGTACAATGCCGATATGCCCTTCATCGCCATGCTTTGACACAAGATCCAGCGCGATGGAGAAGCCGAGGTTCGGGATGAATGGAAATGGGTGGGCCGGGTCAACCGCCAGCGGTGTCAGCACCGGAAAAATATGGCTGCGGAAAAACTCGTCCAGATCGGACAGGTCTTTCTTACTGAGATCTCCGGCTGAGAGCACATGGATTTTCTCGGTTTCGAGTTCGTCCTTCAATTGCCGCCAGCGGGTCAGTTGTTCGGCGATCAGCTTGAGAGACAGCTCTTCAATTTGCTCGACCTGTATCGTCGGCGTCAGCCCCTCCTGACTTGGTCGGGTAACTCCTGCGCGCACCTGTTCCCTCAGTCCGGCATAGCGGACCATTTCAAACTCATCGAGATTGCTGGCCGAGATCGACAGAAAGCGTAGCCGTTCCAGCAAGGGATGGTTCGGATTCGCCGCCTCTTCCAGGACGCGCCGATTGAACTCCAGCCACGAAAGCTCCCGGTTCAGAAACCTGTCGGGGGATGCCATCAGTTGCTTCGCCGTCTTGGCCACCCGTTCAGCCATGGAATTCCCCTTTGTCGGCCCCGGTCGTTTCAGCTCGATGACGGTTCGTCTGGCGCCGCCAGCCCCATCGCCTCCAATACCTCTTTTGCCAGAGGAACAGAAGGCGCGCGTCCTGTCGTTGTGACACCGTGACTTAGCTTTTCCGCAAACGTCTCAATGGCTTCGTAAGTGAGATCAAGACGTGGGGCCAGATAGGCGATCACTTCTGGTTCTAGCTTCAGGTAGTGACGGCCGGCAGCGGCGTTGAGCCGTCCGATCAGCATCGCTTCATCGGGTGGCAACACCTCCACAATTGGCATGGAGTTCAGACGTGACTTCAGATCTGCCGAACTCACTCGCCATTGGGACGGGCTGCTGGACGAAGCAAGAAGCAACCGGCCACCTTCCTTGGTAACCTGATTGATGAAAGTCAGCAGCTTTTCATTCGCTGCAACCTTGTCTGCATTATCCACAGCAACGAACGTTCCGGCGAGGTCACCCAATTGGGATGCCTTGCGCCTGGAAAAATCGTTTGAGGTAAAATAGGTGCCGCCGGTTTCTTCGCACCATGCGCGAAGTAGCGTTGTCAGACCGGAATACCGCGGGCCCGTCACGCAAAATACCGGCATTGGCCAATTCGCCGGCTGGCGAATGATACTGACGGCCGCCTGATTGGCAGGGGTCACGACCAGAGCATCAAACCTCAGCGGCTTCGCCGGAAAGGCGAAGCTCATCTGGTCTGGTTGTCCGGTTGGTAGGGCTGGCCGCTTGTTCACGGAACTCCTGCAGCTGAAACTGCCGAACGGAGCACCCAGCCCGCGCGCGGCTCATCTCCAAGCGCCACACCCCGTTGCAACAGGTCATTCTGCAGACGCTGCGGGTCTCCCAAATAGGCAAACGTCACCACTGCACCATCGCGCGCGACCGCTGTCGTCCTGAAATCAGAGACCAGCGGCGAGCGGGCCAAAGCGCCACGCAGAGTGTTCCATTCCGCAAGAGAGGTATAGCGAACCGTCGCCTTCGCCTGAGTCCGGTCCCCGCCCCGGATGATGGATGCACGCTTCCAGTTCTCTTCGAGCAGACCGACCGTCGCGGCCACCGCATCTTCAAGTGTCGATGCAGGTGCAGTCGTGCCGACCACCTCGGTTCCCGCAGTTGTGACGATGGAAACGCTGACACGCCATGCGCCTTCACGGCCAATCAGTTCGGCCAGTATGGCGCGCCGTGCCCGCAGGCTGCCCGCTTCCGGTGAGAGCGCATACCAATCGCTATAGCTGGTATAGCCCGTCAGGTTTGACGTGACATAAGGCGCCAGCGCGCCAGGATCAGCCGGCCCCATTGCTTCGTGCCAGGCCTCTTCAAGGTCAGCGGAGGCTGCCAGCGGAACCATCAGGCTGAGCGGCGCTTGCGTATCGACATAAGGCACTTTCAGCCCATCCAGATGCGCCCGCACCATACGGGGATTGTAGACGACCCGCAGAATACCTTTGTAGCGGCCAGCACCGGCCGTTTCTTCCTGAACGTCTACAGCCGCCGAGAGCCTGTTCGCCAGTTCGCCATCAATTGGAATTCCCCCTGCGGCGATGCGGTCTTCGTACAAGGTTATTTTGTCGATGAGCTTTCGGGCTCCGGCGAGCCGGGCTGACGCCATAGCCTGCTCCCGTGCCTGGATCAGCGTCGGCGCGGTCTCGTCCACCTCGAGGTTCGGGATCGTATAGACATCCTGAGTGTCAGCTGCAGCACTGGAAATCGCAAACAAGGCTGCGAGCATGGAAGCAAGAAGCATACGAATCATGGTCTGAGACCTCCTCGGTTGGCGACCTTGTAGCAAGTCCGGTGCGGGGCTGGAACCGCGCACGGCACTGGCAGAGTCGAATTCCCCATGCTAACGCGCGAGTCATCATGAGCGACCCTTCCAAGACTTCCCTTTCTTACCGCGATGCTGGTGTCGATATTGAGGCAGGCGAGCGGCTTGTCGATGCCATAGGCCCGCTGGCCAAAGCCACCCGCCGTGCCGGTGTGATGGGCGGGCTGGGCGGCTTCGGCGCCCTGTTTGATCTCAAGGCAGCCGGCTATTCCGACCCGGTCCTCGTTTCGGGCACAGACGGCGTTGGCACAAAGCTGATGCTGGCTTTCGAGACCGGCATCCACAACACCGTCGGCATCGACCTGGTCGCCATGTGCGCCAATGACGTGCTCGCGCAAGGCGCAGAGCCCCTGTTTTTCCTTGACTATTTCGCCACAGGCAAGCTTGAGGAAGGCATCGCGGAAGCGGTTGTCTCCGGAATTGCCGAAGGCTGCCGCCTATCTGGCTGTGCCCTGGTCGGTGGTGAGACGGCAGAGATGCCCGGCATGTATCCCCCCGGCCACTACGACCTGGCCGGATTCGTGGTTGGCGCCGTCGACCGGGACAAGCTTCTGCCACGCATGGATACGATGGCAGCGGGTGATCTGCTTATTGGTATCGCGTCATCCGGGCCGCATTCGAATGGTTATTCCCTGATCCGCCGGATCGTGGAGCGTGAAGGCCTGTCCTATGACAGCGCTTCGCCCTTCTCCAATGTAACGCTTGGTGAATCGCTACTGACGCCGACCCGGCTGTATGCCGAGGCTGCTTTGCCGCTGATCCGGAAGGGCCTGGTCAAAGGCCTTGCCCACATTACCGGCGGCGGGCTGACCGAGAACACGCCGCGCATGTGTCCGGACCATCTGGCGCCGGTGATCGAACGGAAAGCCTGGACGCCCCCGCCTGTGTTCCAATGGCTGCAGTCTGCTGGCAACGTTACAGAAGACGAGATGCACCGGACCTTCAATATGGGGATCGGAATGGTCTTTGCGGTAGCGCCTGAGGACGCTGATACGGTTTGCGCGGCGCTTCAGACAGCAGGGGAAGCTCCGGTCATTCTGGGGCGCCTCGCGTCCGCATGAAACGCCTGAAACTCGCCATTTTGATTTCCGGGCGAGGCTCCAATATGGAGGCGCTGCTGCGCGCCGCAGAGGATCCGGCTTACCCTGCCCAGCCCGTTCTGGTGACCTCCAACCGGCCGGATGCGAAGGGGCTTGAAACGGCGGCTTCTGCAGGAATTGCAACAGCATCCGTCGATCACAAGATCTATGGCAAGGACCGTGAAGCATTTGAGCGCGCCCTCGATACGGAACTTGAAAAGGCTGGATCGGAGATCATTGCCCTTGCGGGCTTCATGCGCGTGTTGACGCCGTGGTTCGTGGGCAAGTGGCAAGGCCGGATGGTCAACATTCACCCATCGCTCCTGCCGAAGTACAAAGGCCTCCACACCCATCAGCGCGCCCTTGATGCGGGTGATACCGAGGCCGGCGCCACTGTCCACTGGGTCAGTCCTGGCGTGGATGATGGCGAGATCATCCAGCAGGCGAGACTCCCCATCCTCCCCGGCGACACAGCCGACAGCCTCGCCGCCCGGCTCTTGCCGGTCGAGCACGAGCTCTATCCGGAAGCGCTGGCAAAGGCTTGTGCAACGCTGCAGGCATCCAGCTCGTAACCAGACGGCTTGAGCGCTCACCGCGGGGACGCGCATTCCCGCTTGACGAGTATCCCTCTTCAACCTGATCCTCGTATTTTCGGAGTGCGGGATCATTTCCGAGTGTTGTGATTGAGTGGTCTTTGCTCGCCAAAACTCAATGCAGATTGGGGGATCAAATGACGGCCACCCGTGACCTCGCCAAGCACGCCTGTGAAACTTATTATTTTCACGCTGCTATCGGCATGGATGTCGTCGAAGACAGCTTCTGCTCATCACTGCAGGATACCGAGCACCCCGACGTTTGGGATCGTAATCGCATTTTTGATATTACCGCCCGGACAGGTGCCGAGATCGACAAGACAATGGCCTTTGCATCAGCCAAAACGAACCTGGTGGGCTATTCTTACATCTCTACAACACCCTTCACGTCACCTGCTGTTATCGCCCGTCTTTTACTGGACGATTATCAGGAGCAAACGCCCGTCATCCAGATGGTGCTTCAAGGTGAATTAGCGGCGAGTCGACCACCGGGGTTTAGGATCCAGCCGGTTTCGACTGATCGCGACTGGCGCCTGCTATACGAACTTGTTCGTGCAGATCATTCCGAGGGCGCGCGAACACAGGGGCATATCCTTGACGCTCAGGTCACGCGTGGAATCGTTGACGGTTACCGTGGAAAGGCAGGCCCCTGCCAGTTCGTCCTGGCCTTTCTTGATGAAGAGCTTTGCGCCTATGGCTCAGCCACCACAGCCCCAAATGGCATAGGAATGGTCGAAGACCTTTTCACACTGCCCTCCTTCAGACGGCAGGGGGTCGCGACAGCGTTAATATCCGCGTGTGTTGAACATCTCCGGCAAAACGCCTGTGAAGACATTCTCATTGGCAGTTTGGCGACAGAGCCACCCAAAGCACTTTATCGAAAGATTGGCTTCCAGCCGGTCTGCGTTACGAGGTCATTTCTCAAGCAAGATGCAAAGGACGCGTCTAACTAAAGCGCGTAGACCCAAGAAAAAGGGCCCAACCTTACGGCCGGGCCCTCTCCAAATCTTCGCTGCCCCGAAAGGCTACTGCCAGCCTTAGCCGGCGATGTCGGCTTCGGAGAAGAATTGCGCGATTTCGATCGCGGCGTTCTCTTCCGAGTCGGAGCCATGAACCGAGTTCTCACCGATCGATTTTGCGTAGAGTTTCCGGATCGTGCCTTCGTCGGCATCAGCCGGGTTCGTAGCGCCCATCACTTCGCGGTATTTCGCGACGGCGTTTTCGCCTTCCAGAACCTGAACGACCACCGGGCCGGAGGTCATGAACTCGACCAGCTCGCCGAAGAACGGACGCTCGGAGTGGACGGCGTAAAAACGTTCGGCCTGTTCCTGGGTCATCTTGATGCGGCGCTGGCCGATGATGCGCAGGCCGGCCTGCTCGATGACGGCATTGACGGCGCCGGTCAGGTTACGCTCGGTTGCGTCGGGCTTGATGATGGAAAAAGTGCGCTGGACAGCCATGGGAGGGTTCCTGTTGTGCGGAAATTGGAGTGTTGGCGGGCCTATAGCGGCGCCCGCCCGCAGGGGCAAGGACAGAGCGCCGCGCTTGCACACACTTTCATCAAGGCGTAGGGGCGACCGGTTCCTTCAACCGGAAAGTCATCATCATGAGCGCCCTGCCACCCTGCCCGAAATGCCAGTCTGAATTTACGTACGAAGACGGACCGCTACTGATCTGTCCCGAGTGCGGACACGAATGGTCAGCGGATCCGGCGGCAGACTCTGACGAGAAAGTGGTGAAGGATTCCAATGGCAATCCACTGGCAGACGGCGACACCGTCACGGTGATCAAGGACCTCAAGATCAAGGGCAGTTCCCAGGTCGTGAAACGCGGCACCAAGGTGAAGAACATCCGCCTCGTCGATGGCGACCACGACATCGACTGCAAGATCGACGGCATTGGCCAGATGGGTCTCAAATCCGAGTTCGTGAAGAAGGCCTAGACGCGCGAACAAAAGGAGGCGCGATGAACATCACGGTTCGAAACGCTCGCGCAAAAGATGCGCCTGCAGCCTTGGAAACCCTGCGCCGGTCGATCACGGAATTGTGCCTGCCGGACCACGGCAATGATCCGGAAGCCCTCAAAGACTGGCTCGCCAACAAGACTGAACCTCAGTGGCAGCAATGGATCGAGATGACCGACATTAGTCTGGTCGTTGCGGAGCTGGATAACGCTGTTCGGGGCGTGGGCCTGATAGCTCATTCTGGTGAGATCAGACTGAATTACGTACACCCGGACGCGCGCCTGAAAGGCATCAGCCGGGCCTTATTGTCCTCCATGGAAGGAAAGGCTCACCAGTTGGGGCTTGCGCGGTGTTTCCTTGAAAGCACCCGAACAGCTCTCCGTTTCTATCGAGCCAATGGGTATCTGCCCGTGCGCGATGCTGAGAACGAATTCCTTCTTGAGAAAACCCTGGGTTCGAGCACCTAGACGCCCGCCTCTTTCCAGCCGCCGCTGCCGGTCTGCTGGAAATAGCGCGTGACGAGGCCGGCATCTTTCGCCGCCTTGAAAGCTTCGCGCGCGGCGCCGCGGGCATCCATGTCGCCATCGTCGAACATCATCATGCAGCGGGTATAGGGCGCATCGACCGGCGCCTTCACACCGTCCATCAGGAACAGGGCCGCCGCGCCATTTACATTGTCTGCCTTCGCGGAGATCAGCACCGGCTGGCGTGACGCATCAAGGCCTGGTGCCTCCTTCTGGCCGTGCGGCAGGAACGACTGGTCGTCATAGGTCCAGAGAACCGCATCGAGCGCGGCCCGCCGATCTGCGTGGGGGCTGACGGCAAGGACGCGCCAGCCCACTTCAAGGCATTTGGACATGAGGGGCGCCGCCGCCTGCTCCAGCGTGGTGCGGGAGAGGTGGTAAAACCACCATTCAGGCTTCGGCGCCTCGCTCAAACCCTATGCCTCGTAATTGTCGGCAATCCAGCGATCCAGCAGGCGCGGACCGAAGCCGGAGGCCCAGCTGACGTCCAGCGCCGCCTTCTCACCCTCGACCCAGGCAGCGCCTGCAATGTCGATATGGGCCCATTTCACGCCATCCTTGACGAAGCGCTTCAGGAACTGCGCCGCCGTGATCGACCCGGCAGCCCGTCCGCCGATATTGCGCATGTCAGCGAATTTCGACTTCAGCAGCGCGTCATATTCCGGGCCCATCGGAAGGCGCCACACGCGCTCCCCCTCTGTCAGGCCGGCCTTGGTCAGTTCATCCGACAGGTCATCGCTGTTCGTGAACAGACCCGCATGGTGATGGCCGAGCGAGACAACAATTGCGCCGGTCAGAGTCGCGAGATCGACGATCGCTTTCGGCTTGAACTTTTCCTGTGCGTACCAGAGCACATCGCAAAGAACGAGGCGACCTTCGGCATCCGTGTTCTGGACTTCGATGGTCTGGCCGGAAGCGGATTTCAGGATGTCACCCGGGCGGATCGCGTTGCCGTCCGGCATATTCTCGACGAGGCCGATGAGGCCCACGGCATTGACCTTCGCCTTGCGCTCGGCCAGCGCCTTGATCGTGCCGGTCACTGCAGCAGCACCGCCCATGTCACCGCGCATGTCTTCCATGCCCGGGCCCGGCTTCAGCGAGATACCGCCCGTGTCAAAACAAACGCCCTTGCCGACCAGGATCACCGGATCCTCGCCGTCCTTGCCGCCATTCCACCGCATGATGCCAAGCTGGCTTTCCTTGACGGAGCCCTGCCCCACGCCAAGCATGGAGTTCATGCCGAGCTTGGCCAGTTGCTTCTCGCCGAGAATTTCGACTTCGACGCCGATCTCGGACAGTTCCTTGATCTTAGCGGCGAAGCTTTCGGGATAGAGATCGTTCGGCGGCATGTTGACCAGGTCGCGCGCCAGCATGGTGCCCTCAGCCGCCGCGTTCAGCGGCGCAAAGGCGGCCTTGGCAGCTTTCGTATCGTCCACCACGAACGAAATGGCGGTGAGGCTCGGCTTCTGGTCAGGCTTCAGCTTGGTGAAATAATCGTCGAACCGATAGGCGGCGAGCTTTGCGCCAAGGCCCATCCGGGCCGCGTCCTCTGCCGATCCAGCATGGATCGCCATGGATTTGAAGCCGCTCATGTTGAACGCCTTGACCAGATTCGCACCAAGGCCCTCCAGGACGCGGGCATCCCGCTTCTTGGGCTTGCCGCCGCCGATCAGGATCGCGCGGCGCGCTTCGGCACCTTTCGGCAACACGATAACAGCCTGCTGGTCCTTTTTCCCGGTGAACCGGCCATCAATCGCGGCAGACAGCAGGCCGCCCGTTGATTTGTCGAGAGAGGCTGCGGACTCTGGCAGGCTGCCGTCTTCATCGACGATGAATGCAAATACGTCAGCCTTGGCGGCGTCAGTGAAGGTGATCTTCATGTGTGGAATCTCCGTTTGAGACGGAAACTAAGCATCGACGCGCGCAGCGCAACTCGTTAGGCAGGGAAAATATGCCCGTTAACTGCCAGTTTCTGCTTTATTTCCCGGCACGTGACATACGATGACGAAAGTCCAGTCATACCTGTTCTATGAAGTCCTCCGGGCGGTCGCGATCATTGTTGGTGGCCTCGCCCTGCTGGCGCTTCTGGCGCAGGGCCTTTCGCGGACCGATCTGATCCTCGAAAACCGGCAATCGGCGCTGACCTATTTCTATATCGTGATGCTGGGGTCACCTCAGATCATTGCGCTTCTGACACCGCTAGCCCTGTTCGTGGCCGGGGTCTGGTCTCTCAACCGAATCCACAAGGACAGCGAGATTGTCGTTGCGCAGGCCGCCGGCATGACCCGTTGGCAGATCGCCTCGCCCATCTTGCGACTGGCTGTTCTCTGCGCCATCGCGCATCTGAGTGTGAACCTGTGGGTCCAGCCACTGGCTCAGCGGGCGATGCGGGAAACCGTGGCCGTGGCGCGTGCCGATCTCGCCGCCGCCCTGATCCGTCCCGGCCAGTTCACGACCAATGGCGACCGGCTGACCTTTTACGCCCGCGAACAGGTGGCCGGCGAGCTTCGCGGCGTTCTCATCTCCGACATGACCGATCCGGTCTACCCGACGGACATCCTGGCCCGCAGCGCCGCGCTCGTGAACGTGGATGGCCGCCCCACCCTGCTGCTGCGCGATGCCATCAGCATGCAACTGGACGAAAACCAGCAACTCTCCATTCTTGAATTCGCTCAATACCCCTTCGACCTGAGTGAATACATGAAGGAGGATTCCGATCTCGCCCTGAAGGCATCGGACAAATTCCTGCATGAGCTCTTCTTCATCGACCGGACCAACTTCTTTGAGATGAAGGATGCAGACACATTGCTGGCCGAAGCGAATACGCGCCTGACAACACCGCTGCTGAACATCGTCATGGCGCTCATAGCCATTGTTGCGGTGCTGGGCGGAGATTTCAGCCGGAAAGGGTACGCCAAACGGATTGCGATCTCCTCTGCTGCGGCGATCACGGTCCTGATCGTGCAATTGACCGCTCAATCAGCTGCGGCGGATGATCCATCCATGAATGTGCTGCAATGGATCCTGCCGATCGGCATCATGTCAGGCCTCAGTTATGTCTATTTCTCCCGGGGACGGCACCTGGGAAGCGTGGAACGGCCGCAAATAGACCTGTTCCGCGGCGCCGGGGGGGCAAACGCCTGATGCCGTTTGGGTCCCGCATCCAGTTTTATATCCTGCGCGAGTGCCTGTCCGGCCTGGTGTTGGTTCTGGGCATCCTGCTCATTGCAATCCTGATGATCGACGTGGTGGAGCAGCTGCGGACCGTCGGCGGCGATGTCAGCCTGGGCCTGCTCGGCGCACTCAAGCTCTCGCTGCTGAAATTGCCTCAGATCATGGAACAAACCCTGCCCTTCGCGCTGCTGGTGGCCTCCATGATGGCGTTCACCCGCCTGAACCGGAGGTCGGAACTCTCCATCATCCGCGCAAGCGGGATCTCCGCCTGGCGGTTCCTGGCGCCTGTGATTGTGCTTGGCCTGGCTGTCGGCATCGCCACCACAACCATTCTGAACCCGATTTCAGCCAGACTGACGGAGTCATTCGAAGTCACGCGCGCCAACATCCTGGACAAGGGCCGGACAGCCATGGCCGTTTCGGACACAGGTGTCTGGCTGCGGCAAGGCGACGATACGAGCCAGATCGTGATCCATGCCCAGCATGTCGACCAGGGCGGCGTCGTGTTGCGGAACGTGAAGATGATCGAGGAAGAGCGCCTCTATTCCGGTAGCCAGCCGACAAGTGACTTCGCCTTCGCCAGGCGCATCGATGCCCAGCGCGCCACCCTGCGGGACGGGTTCTGGCAACTCGAAAACGTGATCGAGAACATTCCGAACCAGCCCGCGGAGCGGAAAGCAAACCTCGCCATCCCCTATTCGCTGGACGCCGTGACGCTGTTCGACAAATTCGCATCCCCCAACACGATCGGGTTCTGGCGGCTGCCGCGTTTCATCAACCAGACCCAGTCCGCTGGCCTCGACGCATCACGCTACCGCATGCGCTGGCATGCCCTCTTGGCCACGCCCGCCCTGTTCGTCGCCATGGGCCTCATTGGCGCAGTTGTTTGCCTGCGGTTGCAGCGCATGGGCGGCACATCGCAGTTGCTGGCAATCGGCACTCTGGCCGCTGTCGGGCTCTATTTCTTCACGCAATTTTCGACCAGCCTGGGAGCCACAGGTGCAGCGCCGCCTATAGTTGCCGCCTGGAGCCCGCCGCTTTTTGTGCTGTTCTGCACGTTGGCCTACATCGCCTACCGGGAAGACGGCTGACACGCATCCAGCCTTGACATGGCCTCGCCGACGCGGCCATCACTCGCGCCCTTGGAGAGGTACCCTATATGAAACTTGTCGTCGTCGAGTCGCCCGCGAAGGCCAAAACGATCAACAAATACCTCGGCAAGGACTATAAGGTCCTGGCCTCGTACGGGCATATTCGGGACCTTCCCTCGAAGAATGGCTCCGTCGACCCCGACAATGATTTCGAGATGGTCTGGGAGGCCGACTCGAAATCGTCCAAACGCATCTCGGACATAGCGAATGCGCTGAAAGAGGCTGACACGCTGATCCTCGCGACCGACCCGGACCGTGAAGGAGAAGCCATTTCCTGGCACCTGATCGAGGCGCTGAAGAAGCGCCGCGCCCTCAAGAAGGACGTCGCTGTCGAGCGCGTCGTGTTCAACGCCATTACCAAGAATGCTGTCACGACCGCGATGGAGCATCCGCGCCAGATCGATGCCGAACTGGTCGATGCCTACCTCGCCCGCCGGGCGCTGGACTATCTCGTCGGATTCAATCTCTCACCTGTGCTGTGGCGCAAGCTGCCCGGGTCCCGTTCGGCTGGCCGTGTGCAGTCGGTTGCCCTGCGTATTGTCTGCGACCGCGAGAACGAAATCGAGATGTTCAAGCCGCAGGAATACTGGACTGTGGCGGCGGACCTGCGCGCGCCAGACGGGACAGACTTCCAGGCGCGCCTCCACGCGCTGGACGGGAAGACGCTCAAGAAGTTCACGCTTGGCGACAAGGGCGAGGCCGACAAGGCCCTCGAAGCGGTTCGCACCGGCGGTTATTCGGTCAGCTCGGTCGAAGCAAAGCCGGTCAAGCGAAACCCGGCCCCGCCCTTCATCACCTCCACGCTGCAGCAGGAAGCCTCCCGCAAGCTGGGCTTTACGGCCAAGCGCACCATGCAGGCCGCGCAGAAGCTCTACGAAGAAGGCCGCATCACCTATATGCGTACCGACGGCGTCAACATGGCAGAGGAAGCCTATGTGGCTGCCCGTTCCATGATCCAGACCAATTATGGCGCCCGCTACCTGCCGGAAAAGACCCGCTACTACTCCTCCAAGGCCAAGAACGCTCAGGAAGCGCACGAAGCGATCCGCCCGACCGACTTCAATCAGCGTCCGGAGCAATACAGCGGCGACGATGACCAGCGGAAACTTTACACGCTGATCTGGCGGCGCGCTGTCGCTTCCCAGATGGAAGCGGCCGTCTTCGAACGCACCACGATCGACCTGCTGGCAAAGGACCAGCGCGCCCAGCTCCGCGCCAGCGGGCAGGTCCTGGTGTTTGACGGCTTCATCAAACTCTACACAGAGGGCCATGATGCCGGCGACGATTCGGACGATGACGAGAACCGCCTGCCCAAGATGACCGAAGGCCAGCATGCGGACCTGCTGAAAGCCGACTCAACTCAGCACTTCACCACGCCGCCGCCGCGCTACACCGAAGCGTCACTGGTCAAACGCCTGGAAGAGCTCGGCATCGGCCGCCCGTCGACCTATGCGTCCACATTGTCGACGCTGGAAGACCGCGGATATGTGCGCATTGAGAACAAATCCCTGGTCCCGGAAGACAAGGGTCGGCTCGTTACGGCATTCCTGGAGAATTTCTTCCAGCGCTACGTCGAATATGATTTCACGGCCGGGCTCGAAGAGAAGCTCGACATCATTTCCGATGGCAAGCTCGACTGGAAAGCCTTCCTGCGCGACTTCTGGACTCAGTTCGCTGAAGACATCGGCCAGACCAAGGACCTGCGGGTCACCCATGTTCTGGACGCCCTCAACGAGGCCCTCGCGGCACACGTCTTCCCGGACCATGATGCGGACGGCAACGTCATCGAACAGCCGCGGCTTTGCCCGCTCTGCAAGGAAGGCGAACTGTCCATCAAGGTCGGCCGGTTCGGCGCCTTTGTCGGGTGCTCGCGTCATCCGGATTGCAAATATACCCGCCAGTTCTCATCCGATGGCGAAGAAGCCGGCTTTATCGATCCCGATGGGAACGAACTCGGCGTGCACCCGGAAACGGGCGAAACCGTCTGGCTGAAAAGCGGGCGTTTCGGGCCTTATGTCGAAATGGCCAATGGCGAGAAACCGAAACGCTCCTCGCTGACCAAGAACGACACACCGCAGACCCTGACGCTGGAACGCGCCGTCGAACTTCTGTCCCTCCCCCGCGAAGTCGGTCAGCACCCGGAAGATGGCGAGATGATCTATGCGAACTTCGGCCGCTTCGGGCCTTACGTTCAGCATCTCAAGACCTATGCGAACCTGAAAGACCCCGCCGACGTCTTCAATATTGGCCTCAACCGCGCCGTGGCGCTGATCGAGGACAAGAAAGCCCGCGGCTCCAAGCGCGGCGGCGCCACACCGCTGAAGACGCTGGGAGACCATCCGGATGGCGGGCCGATCGAAGTCTATGAGGGCCGCTATGGCCCTTATGTGAAGCACGCCAAGACCAACGCCACCCTGCCCAAGGATGTGACGCCGGATGCCGTGACGCTGGAACAGGCCATCGAACTGATCAACGCCAAGGCCTCAAAGGGCGGCAAGAAGAAAGCCCCCGCGAAGAAACCGGCTGCCAAGAAAAAAGCGCCCGCGAAGAAGAAGGCTCCGGCCAAGAAGGCTGCAAAGCCGGACGAAGGCTAAGCAGAACTCACATAAGCTTCGCGCTTGCGCATCTTGCGGCCCCTTCGTTTCGGATGCTTAATGATCCGTGTTGTCAAAACACGGACGCGCGGCATGTCCGGTACAGAGAAATTCTTCTTTCTCGGCGCAGTGACGCTGGCAGCCCTTGTGATGTCCCAGGCACCGCAGGACAGCACCATTCTGGCCTCGAGCACGGCAGTGACCCTACCGGACAATGCCCCTGCGGATAATGAGGTCAGACCGGCACCGACGATCCTGACCATCGCGCCTTCGAACACCGGATACCTCGATCACCTCACCGCCTGCCCCGGGCTATCCACGGCACACGCGACTGATGTCGGGCCGGATCTTCAGGTCGTGGACTTCAAGCCCTTTGTGCTGGCGGCCGGCACAGTACGCCTTGCGAGTGCACCGGTGGGCGGCGGATGTTTTTCGTCTGCCTTTGGATTGCGCAACGGGCGGCTGCACAAGGGTGTCGACTACTACAGCGACAGTCCGGTTCCTGTATTCGCCGCAGCAGCGGGCCGTGTGCGATCACGAAGCTATCGCAGCGACTATGGGAACATGATCGTCATCGATCATGGAGATGGGGTTTACACGCGGTATGCCCATCTTGAGTCCTTCGCCAGGCCGGATGTCGGTGACCTGGTCAGCCCCGGTGACTTACTCGGCATCATGGGCAATACAGCCGGCTACACCATCCCGCGCCACCTGCACTACGAAGTGTTGACCGGCACCTGGAAACCCCGCCTCGGCTCATTCGCGCTGACGCCGGTGGATGTGATGGCCCTGCCTGCAGCTGAGGACTAGGAAGCCGATACCGCAAATCCCCCGCGCAATCCGGTGCGATTCGGCCTATATGGCCCTTATGACATTCCCTGACCGCCAGACTGTTCTGGACTTTCTTCGCGAGAACCCAAGCGCCACCACCAAGCAGGAAATCGCCCGCGGCCTCAAGCTGAAGGGCAAGGAACGCACGATTTTGCGTGAAATCCTGAAGGAAATGGAGGGCGACGGCAC
>MDTD01117677.1_pt1 | contig 32407 bp, 32 predicted proteins | sample 811221 | NCBI WGS metagenome assembly MDTD01 (sample SAMN05326646, study PRJNA326480) | marine metagenome | isolation source: seawater | place: Pacific Ocean: South West | collected 2011
GATATTATTTGTCAAAATAGCACCACCAGCACCAGTTGTTAAGATTTTATTTGCATTAAAAGATATACATCCAATATCACCTATTGTTCCTGAATGTCTTCTTTTATTTTTGCACTTTATAAAACTCCCTAAACTTTCAGAGGCATCTTCAATTATTTTAATATTTCTTTTTTTACATAATTTAACAATTTCATTCAAATCAACTACATTACCAAATACATGTACTATAATTATCGCACTAACCTTTTTTTTTGTTTTAATGTTATAAGAATTTCCATTTTTTAATTTGGTTCTATTAATAATAAATTCTCTTACTTTAGATAAATCTATATTGCCATATGTGTCGCAATCCATAAAAACTGGCTGACAATTGTTGTATAGAACAGCATTTATAGGTGCCACAAAAGTAATGGTAGGAACTATTATTTCATCATTTGGCTTAACAGAAATAGCTTTTAAACTTAAGTCTAATGCAGTTGTACCTGAATTTAAAGCAACAGAATATTTTGATTTTGTATAATTTATTAAATTCTTTTCAAATTCATTAACAAAGTTTCCGCCAGTAGAAACCCACCCTGTTTTAATGCAATTTGATAAATTTTTAATCTCATTAGAAAAAAAATATGGCTCATGCAAAAAAATATTTTTCATTTATGATTATAAAATACTTTGCTCTTAAGACTATTTTTTTCCTTATTTTTCAAAAAATTAAGTATTTTCAAAATTCCATTTTTTAGTGAAACTGTTTTCTTAATATTTAAATTAGAAATTTTAGAAAAATTTACTTTGTAATTTCTTTTATCAAAATGATCTTTTTCAACAAATTTATAATTCTTATTTTTAGGCAGTAAATTTGTAATTGAAGATATAATTTGTCTTTTAGTGTAATTTTCCTCGCTATATCCTGTATTAAAAACATATTTATTATTATTTAGTTTTTTGCTTTTAATAATTTTACCAACAATTAAAGAAAGATCGTCTAAATTTAAATATGGCCTCCATGTATCAGCATGGTATATTTCAAATTTTTCATTAAAATAAACCTTTTTAGCAAATTCATTTATGGTTAGGTCAAACCTCATTCTCGGTGAGACGCCATATAAAGTAGAGATTCTCAAAATAATTTTTTTTATGTTTGAATTATCTTTCAATAAATATTTCTCAAATTTAACTTTTGTTTTTGCATATAATGATAGTGGTTTTAACTTATCAGTTTCCTTTAACAACTTGGAGTTTTTGCTTAAGCCATAATTACTACATGTAGAAAAAAATATAAATTTTTTTACTCCATTTTTTTTTGCGATTTGAAATACTTTTTTTGATGCTTCGAGATTTGTTTTTAAAGTTAAATTTTCGTTAACTTTACAGGCTGGATCTCCAACAATTGCAGCAAGATGAAATACTACATCAAATTGTTTATTATCAAAAAACTTATTTAATTCTCTAAAGTTTAGAATATCAATTCTAAAAAATGAAAAATTCTTTTTTTTTAATTTATTAATTTGATTGTTGTTAAAAAGTAATTTGTCAATTACAGTTACTTTATATCCTCTGTTTAAAAAATAACTTGTAATTGTTGAGCCAGCGAAACCTAGACCACCGATGATTAGTATATTGCTTTTCATTTAATAAATTAAATTATGATGTCATTGTTTTGAATAACTCATTTTCTTTGATTTGCAACTCTTCAAATGTCCCAAAATCCTCAATTACTCCATTATTTAAAACAAAAATTTTATCAGCACTCTGAATTGTAGATAGCCTATGTGCAATCATAATGACAGTTGTGTTATACATTGATTTAATTTTATTAATCGACTCTTTTATTTCGCTTTCAGACAAATTATCTAATGCACTCGTTGCCTCATCAAGTATCAAAAATTCTGGTTTTTTTAAAAAAACCCTTGCTAATGAAAGTCTTTGCCTTTGACCTCCAGATAATTGCACTCCTTTTTCACCAATAAAAGTATCAATGCCATTTTTTAGTTTGTTAACAAATTCATATGCATTAGACAATTTTAATACATCTATAATATCTTGATCAGAAACTTTTTCTCTATCTTCACATACCCAAACTAAATTATTTTTGATACTATCATTAAATAGATGTACTTCTTGCGAAACATATCCAATTTTTTTTCTAAAACTTGAAATATCAATTTGATTTAAATTTATTTCGTCAATTAAAATATTGCCCTCAATAGGTTGAAATATTCCACTTATTATATCAACAAGAGTTGTTTTTCCAGATCCAGATTTTCCTACGAGTGCAATAGTCTGTTTTTTTTTTATTTCTAGATTAATATTTTTTAATACAGGTTCATCTTTATTATAATGAAAATATAAATTTTTTATTTGTACTTCTTTTTTTAAATATTCAAATTTAGTTTTGCCAAATTTTTCTTTGTTTATCTCTGCATCATTTAAAATAGTATTTAACTGTTCATAACTTGGTAAAAAATTATTTATGTTTACCTGAATTCCTATTACGGAGTTGAGGATTGATACAATTGAAATTAAACTATAAAAAATAGCTGTTAATTCTGAAATTAATGCTCCACTTTTAATAAAATAAATAAAAACTATTAAAATTACAGTTATGCCTGAGGGTCTATAGAAAGCATTTATTACCTGACTTAACATTTGAGATTTAAGTGTTGCGGAAACATGACTTTGGAAAATATTAAGATATAAATTTTTAAAATATTTTTCTTTAGAATTAATTTTGATTGTCTTTATTGAGTTCAAAATTTCATTAAATTTACCCAATAGTTTGTTAGAAGTGTCTACATTTTTTTTTCCTAATCTTTGACTTATTGGATTAGCTATTTTCATCACAAAAATAGCAAATGAAAGAAAAATTAATATAACAACTGAGGTTATTTTAAAATCAATATATAAAGGCACAATCATAAAAATTATTAATTGAAACAAGAAAGCAATTGAATTTGCGATATGCCCAATAGTATGTCCAATTTTTTCAATTTCCTTGATAAAAGTATTTTGTATATATCCATAATTTGATTTTGTAAAAAAAGACCATTTAGATGACATCAATTTTTCTAGAGACTCATTTTGCATTTTTTTCATAAAATCATATTTTATTTTTAAAACAAAATAAGCTATCAATGATGTAGTAACAGAAATGGCAAATTGGGTAATAAGGAAAAAAGATCCAAAAATTATAAAACTTGGCTTTAAGTTTAATAAACTCAAAAAATAAATGAATTTTTTTGTAAAGAAAGATACATTAATTAAATCTTGATCTAAAATATAATCTGCTAAAGGTATTAAAGAAAAAACAGATAAAGAAACTATTATTACCTGAAATAATAAAAATAAAACCATCATCAAAAAATTTTTAGGAGATTTCAAAATTAATATTTTCCCAACTTTAAAAAATTTTTTAAACATAATAAATAAAAATTCTAATCTATAATTTTACTTTAATTTTTTTATTAATAAGTGATGCCAATTTCTTTTAAAATCCAGATTCTTATCATCAACAAAAAGATCATACGAGGGTTTTCCCATTATTAATTTGTGATATTTTATTCCCCATTTATTTAATTGATTTTTTGTAAGTGATAATCCATCTTTTTTAGCAAGTACTTTATTTTCATTATTTCTTCCCATGTACCTAGCAGTAAATAATTTGATAAAATAGTTTTCATCATAAAGATAATTGATCAATTTTATTGATTTTTTAATTGGTGTTGAATTTTGATATTGATTAGATTTAGTGTTGCAAATAACACCATCAATATCAAAACACAGTATCTTTTTAAATTTTTTTTTTTTCATGCTAATTATTTAATATTATTTAATCTATTTTACTAGATAAGTATTATTTTTTAGAAAATTTAAAGAAATTTTAGACCTAATAAAATTTTTATTATTTTTTAAGCTATCTAATTCATAATTGTTAAATTTTTTTCTATTTTTGGAAAGATTTTCAATAAAACAGTTAAATATGATTTTATTATATTTTTCTCTTAATTCTAAATCTTCATTTGAATATTTAAAGTTTGACTCAAAAGAATTTATCATTTCTTTTAGACTTTCTTTTATCTCTAAGCTTGAATTTTCAATTAATTGAATATTTTTTTTTTTTAGCTCAGATCCAATGACATCAGATATATTTAGATCAAATATTTCTTTTATTGATAATTTTCTTGCCTCTTTAATTGAGTAATAATGCTTTAATGAATATAACATTTTTGATCTGAAGCTAAACATGATGGGATACATAGGACAACTATCGGTTGATAAAATTGGTTTTCTAAAAGTTAAGCATGGAACAGAGTCATAACCTGCTGGAGTACCAAACAGAAATGAGCATCTGTATCCCATATATATATCAAGAAAATCTGTTCTATATTTAGATGCATAATCAATAAATTTTTTATTTTCTAAATTTAAGCTTTTCTGAACTAGTGCCCCCATTCTAAATACATAATAACCCTTTGATGTAGCATAATTTATTGCTTCAACATAATTTTCAACATCACTATCTCTAAAATCATGATACGAAAAATCTTTATTTGGAAATGTTTTTTTTAGGTAATTTGAATCTCTTACATATAAAAGTATAATTTTATCAAAATTACTTATACCAATATTTTTTAAAAAACTTTCACCTTTATCTAAATATTTTTTTGGCAGTTCAATTATAGGTTTGTCATCACCAAAATTAATATTTATTTGTGACAATACTTTATTATCTAAAGAAATATTTAAGAGGAATTTGTCAAAATAATTTATAAACTTAGATAATTTAAAAAAAATTTTATAAATTGGAAAAACTATATACCCATTAACTATTATTATTTTTTTTTTTACTAACTTTAAATAAAATTTATTGGATATAAAATTTTGAGTAAAAAAAATATCTAAATTTTTTTTTTTAATTTTTTTTTTTTTAAAATAAATCTCAAATGAATTTATAAATTCACCAATTCTTTCACTTGGTAATGAACAAAATCTTAATTTTAAAATTGGTGAAAATAATATAATTAATATAAAGAAGAAAGGTGATAAAGCATAGAATAACAATTTTATAAATAACATAATAAAATTCTTAATTGTAAAATTGAATTATTTCATTTGATATTCTGTAAATTTCTTTTGATTTTAAATATTGATTTATTGGTAAAGTCAAAATATTTCTAACTAATTTCTTTGCAACTGGAAATTCATTTTTTTTCGGGGTTTTAAATTTTTTTTTATATGCTTTTTGCTGAAATATTAATTTTGGATAGTGAATAGCAGTACTAATTCCTTTTTTTTCGAGGTGTTTTTTTAATTTGTCTCTTTTTTTAGCTTGTATAACAAAAGTATGATAAGTATTAAATTCATTTTTATTTTCTTTTGGCAAAATAATATTTTTTTGTGATTTAAGTAATTTGAAATATAGTTTTGCATTTTTTCTTCTTTGAGAAATTACTTTTTGAAGTTTTTTAAATCTTATATTAAGTACCGCAGCTTGTAAATTATCCATTCTTGAAACATGACCAAATGATAAAACAGAATTACGATTTACTATTCCATGATTTCTTAAGGAGGCAGCTTGATTTGCGATTTTTTCGTCATTTGTTACTAAATATCCTCCGTCTCCCATTGCATTAAGATTTTTTAAAGGATGTGCTGAGAAGCACCCTACTTTGCCAAAAGTACCAACTTGTTTGTTGTTAAATTTTGTGCCAATTGACTGAGCAGCATCCTCAATAACTGGTATTTTATATTTTTTAGAAATTTTAATTATTGCGTCCATTTCACTTGATCTTCCAGAAAGATGAACGGGCATTATTGCTTTTGTTTTTTTTGATATTTTTTTTTCTATTTCTCCTGGATCTATGTTTTGGTCATCCTTTACATCACAGAAAATTGGAATTGCACCTAAATGAACTATGGAAGCTGTTGATGCAATAAATGAATTAGGAGTGGTTATTACTTCATCTCCTCTTTTTACTCCTAACAAGTACAACCCCAAAGTTAAAGCATCAGTACCACTGTTTAAGGCTACACATCTTTTAATATTTAATAATTTACATATATTCTTTTCAAACTTTTTTACTTCTTTTCCTAAAATAAATTCTGATTCCAAAAAAAGTTTATTTAATGCATAAAATATTTCTCTTTTTTCTTCTTTTGTTTGCTTAATTATATTTACGTATGGAATATTTTTATTCATTTAATCTAATATTTTAATAAGTTATTATTTTAATTTTTTAATAACTTCTCTCATCCAGGGACCCATATCCTTATAGTGAGCTGTTGTGATTATATTTTTATCAATGACCGCTGGTAAATCTGTATAGATAGCGCCTGCATTAATTAAATCATCTTTCATACTGTAATATCCAGAAATTTTTCTATCTTTAACTACTTTTGCAGAAATTAATAGCTGCGCTCCACTACATATACATGCTATGATTTTTCGTTGACTATTAAATTTTGAGATGAAATCAATAATTTTTTGCTCCTGCCTTACTTTTTCCATAGCTTTTACACCTCCAGGCAGAACAAGGATTTTATAATCCTCAATTTTAACTTCGTTAATGCTAATAACTTTTTGCTCTTTATTTGGAGGTAAAGTTGTGCCTAAAAAACCTTTTACCGGTTTTCCCTCTAACATACATACATCTACCTCAATACCTTCTTCGAGAAGACGATAATAGGGATAAATAAACTCATGGTCTTGAGCAAGGTTTCCTGAAATTATAATACCTTTATTCATAAGTTTTTATAACATATTCTCTTTTAATTCTTTAGATGATAAAAAAGGAAACATATCCTCATATTTTGTTGGAATTGACTTCCCATCAGGCATTCTTTTATTGATTGCTTTTGGCATTTGCTCTTGATTGTGATCAATAATTAGTTCACATATGGCTGGCTTATTATTAGATAAAATTTTTTTTAAATTTTTCCTCAAATTGATATTATTTTTAATTTTATAATATTTAATATTATGAGACTCTGCTATTTTTTTATAACTTGGAAAAGAAAGTCCAGTTTTTTTATTTGATCCCATAATTCTACTTTGGAAACCTAACTGTTGTGTTTGCTTAATTGTTAAGTAACCTCCATTGTTGTATATAAATGTCTTGATAGGAAGCTTGTTATGCATAACGGTTGCGAATTCTTGAATATTCATTTGCAATCCTCCTTCGCCAGTAATGCAGATAATTCTTTTTTTTTGGGAAGCATAGCAAGCTCCAATTGCCGCAGGTAATCCCCATCCCATTGGTGCATGTCCAGAGTTTGTAAATAATTTTTGACCCTTTTTAACTCTAAAAGCTTGGTGTGTTCCAACGAATGACAATCCCATATCGGTGACTACAACATCTTTTTTGTTTAATATGTCTGATAAAGTGTCAATAAATACATAAGAATTAATTGTTTTTTTCTGTTTTTTGAACTTTTCTAAAACTATAGGGTATTTATGTCTTATATTTTTACAATATGAAGTCCAATCTTTAATAAGACCAATTTTATTTGGGAGATATTCATAAAGCTTTTTTAAAAAATATTTTGCATCTGAACATATTTTTTTATCAAGATTAACATTACTTTTTTTTACCTCTAATTGATCAATGTCAACCATAACTTTCTTAGCTTTTCTTGCAAAATCTTTTGCGTTGTAACCTGTTACCATAAATGGCAATCTAGTCCCTACAGAAATATAAAAATCACAATTTTGTATTATAAAATTAGTTCCCCTCTCAGCAAAAGCTCCTGGCCTTCCAATATAACATTCATGATCAGATTCAATTAAATCAGATGCATTCCATGTTAATGCAAATGGTATTTTGTATTTATTTAATAACTTCCTTAAAATATTTTGCGCATTAGCAATTTTTACTCCTTGTCCAAGATGTATTACTGGTCTTTTGCTTTTTACTAATAATTGAGCGACTTTTTTAATTTGTTCATTTAATTTGTTATTAGAATTTTTTTTTAAATTAACGTGATATCCTTTTAAACTTTTAGGATTAACATTTGCATTTTGGATATTTGCAGGGATATCTATCCAAACAGGACCTGGTCGACCCTGAATAGAACTATGATAAGCTTTTTCCAAATGATATTTAATTGATTTTGGATCTTTAATGATAACTGAATATTTAGTTGATGAATTGACCATCTTCACTATATCAAATTCTTGAACACCAATTTGTCTTAACCCAGAATTACCAATAGTTTGATTTAAATAAACTTGTCCTGATATAAATATTGTAGGAACTGAGTCAATCCAACAACTGGCGACACCCGTTGAACAATTTGTCCCTCCTGGTCCAGTTGTGATTATTGCTGCCCCTGGTTTATTTTTTATCCTTGAATAACTTTCTGCTGCAAATGAAACAGCTTGTTCATGATGGCATGATATATATTTTAATTTCTTAGCTTTATACATTGCATCACACAAATATATTGAACCTCCACCACTAACTGTGAAAACCGTATCTATTTTTTTTTTTCTAAAAATTGAATTACGTAATCTGCAAGTCTCATTTTAATTTTTCTTATATTTTCTCAAATTATACACCAAGTGACTTAGCAGAGGAAAAATAATAATCCCCTTTAAATTTAATTTTTTTGAAAAGCAATTTCCATTCTCTCTTTAGCAATATAGATGTGCCAATCAAGGTCCATTTATAAAATTTATTTCTCTCCTCATCGTTTTCACCTGAAGCAAGCACAATATAACTTTTTTTAGATACTCTCTCAATTTCTTTAAGAGATTTAATTACATCACCTAAATTTTGCATATAAAGAGAATTAAAGGCAATCACAAAATCTAATGACTTATTTTTAAATGGAAGTTTAGTGTATTCACACTTAATTAATTTACTTTTGGATTTTACCGCATTCTTTAATGCATAGTCATGGTTTTCAATCCCATAAGACTTTATTCCAGGAACAAGTATATTTAAATCCTTTAATAAGAAACCTTTTTTACAACCTAAATCTAAGACTTTTGAATTTTTATTTAATTTATACCTTTTAATTATTTTAGGTAATAATTTTAGCCATCTACCATCATATTTGAAACCACCATACCCATTTAATCTGCTACCATCATAATATTCTTTGCCCAATTGCCAAGCATACATTTTATTAATAACTGTTCTTTCTTTCGCTACCTTTGATCTAACTTTTAATGCCTTTTTAAAATATCCAATATCAAAATGTCTTCCCATAATTTACTCCTTAATTAATTTTTAAAATAATTCTTCCTGCTTTACCAGTTCTAAATAAATTTATTGCCTCATTAATTTCAGATAATTCAAATTCGTGGGTTATAAAATCATTTAAGTTTATTTTTTTATTTAGTTGCAATTTAATATATCTTGGTATGTCGACCTCTGGATGGCATGCTCCACCAGAGGATACAAGTAAAGTTTTTTTAAATGCGAGTGGTAAGGTATAAATATTAATTTTTCCTGTTGGTACTCCAACAAATACAATTTTTTTATCATTTGGAGTAATTTCATAAGCTTTTTCCATTACAGAAGAAATGCCGGTAGTTTCAAAAGTTACGTCAGGTCCTGAATTATCTAAAACTTGATGTATTTTTTCATTTAAATTTTTATCATTTGCATTGAACGCATGCGTTATTCCAAATTTTTTGGATAATTCTAATTTTTCCTCATGGACGTCTATACCTATTATGGGATATCCAGAAACTAAAGAGGAAGCATAAGCTATACTTAATCCCATGCCTCCTAAACCATAAATTAATATAGATTCTCCTATTCCAACTTTTGCATCATTATTAACAGCTCCAAAACCAGAAGTTATTGCACATCCATACAATGCAGCAGTTTTTAAATCTGCTTTTTTTGAAATTCTCGTAACCCTATTTTCTGAAACTACAGCCTTTTCATTAAATGTAGTAACCCACCCAGAATTTACTTTTTTACCTTTCCAATCGTATTCTGCTGTTGAACTTTGAATACCAGCACCTGGTCTCCAATGGAGTACAACATGGTCTCCAGGTTTTACTGTTTTTACACCTTCACCAATTTTTTCAACTATTCCAGATCCCTCGTGACCTAAAAGATGTGGAAGAAATTTATCTGGCCCTTTTAGTGCATCAATTTCATTTATTTGCGCTCCACATATTCCACTATAATGCACATTTACTAAAACCTGCCCAAATTTAATCTTCTTTGGTAATTCTATATCTTCAACTAATAGGGGTTTTTTAGACTCAACTAGAATTGCGGATTTCATTTATACTTTATGCTTATAAAAATTTGTAACACATTTCACAACATAACTCATTTCTTTTAAAGAAAGATGTTGGTCACATGGAAATGTAATTATTTTTTTTGTATGCTCATCCGTTATTGGAAAATCTCCTTTTTTATGTTTTAAAAATTTAACACTTTCTTGTAAGTACATTGGTTTAGGATAATGAATTTTTGCTTCAATACCTTTCTTTAGACAATATTTTAAAAGTTCATTCCTGTTTTCTGCAAATATAATATATAGGTGATAAACTAATTTAAAATTCTTCGGTCTTGGTGGAATGCTTATTTCAGGTATTTTGGAAAATTTTTTATCATAATAATTTGCATTTATAATTCTTTTATTGGCAATATCTTTTGCCTTAGGTAGCAACCAGTTTCCAACAACTGCCTGAAAAGTATCTAATCTTGAGTTATAACCACAAATTTTAACTGTATCTCTATCTACCAGACCATGATTTCTTAACAACTTTAATTTTTTATAATAATTTAGATTATTTGTTGTAATAACACCTCCATCAGACCAAACATTTATATTTTTTAATGGGTGTAAGGAAAAAGCGCCAAAATCTCCCCAGGATCCTGAATTTTTTCCATTAATATTTGCTAAGATTGATTGACATGCATCTTCTACGATTGGAATTTTATATTTTTTTGCTAGTTTCAACAATTTTGGCATATCTGTCATATATCCTGTAAAATGAACTGGAACTATTGCTTTAGTTTTTTTTGTAATTTTTTTTTCTACTAAATTAACATTCATACAAAAAGTATCATCACAATCTACAAAAATAGGTTTCGCACCTATTTCTGTAATTGCTCCAACTGTTGCAACAAAAGTATTTGCAGCTGTTATTACTTCATCGCCACTTCCAACACCTAAGGCTTTTAATGAAAGTTTTATTGCATCTGTTCCTGAATTTACTCCAACTGCATATTTTGTACCCATTAGTTTGGCAAATTTTGCCTCAAATTTTGTTAATTCTTTTCCAAGAGTAAAATCACCACTTAATACAAATTTTTTTAAGTTACTCCATAAATCTGGAGCATTTGAAAATTGCTGTCTAAGGTAAGAATATCTAACTTTCATAATGCATTTAATGTTTTATTACCTTCATAAGTATTAGATTTTTTTTAATTTTAAAACTCTTATGAAGAATTTTTAATGTACTAAGTTTAAGTAAATCACCACATGATAAAACTTCTAGACCCTTTTTGTCAATAAGACATCCAGACAATATTGCTACAGATATCTTGTCATCTTTTTTGCTTGGTTCATTAAGTGATTTAATTTTCTCTATAATAATTTCTACATTATCTAAATTATACTTGTTTTTTTTTCCTTTCGTAGGTTTTTTAAAAACAATGTTTTTTGATTTCAAATTTTCAGTAAACTTTTTGCCCTCATACCTTTTCGCTTTTCTACCATATTTATCCTCTAATCTTACCAAGTCTTCCTTATCGTAAGGAGTCTCAAACTCTAAAAGTTTTAACCCTTTTTTAGAGATAGATTTTATAGAATGAAATAATCCTGGTCTAAATATAAATCTGTTAATTGGTCTCATGAACTTCTTATTTATTTTATAAATACCGTACTGAACTTTTGCGTTACCATTTAATATAATAAATCCAGTTTTTTTCGTTGTATGACAATGAAGTGAGGTTTGGTGATTGTAGTTTATATCTAAATACGTTATCGCAATACTATTTTGGTCTTTATAAATTACATATTCTGATCCCCAAGGTTTTTTTACAATTTTTTTATCAAAAAAATTTTTTTTCATTAATTTAATTATTTTAAATCTATAGATTGCATTTTTTTTATATTGAAGTATTTTTCATCATTCATAGAATTAGGTAATAATTTTTTTTCAAATGCTTGTTTTAAGTCTGCAACAGCATCCTTAACTGTGAACTTTGTTCTAAATCCTAAAACCTGGTCAATTTTTTTTGAACTTACATGATAAGATCGATTATCATCAGATTTTGTTTTTTCTATTTTTACCTCTTCACCTATAATTGTTTTAACATCTTGAGCTAATTCATTTACTGTCTGATTTCTAAAACCCACATTAAATATTTCGCCATTTATTTTATTAGGAGCTGCATCTATAACCTTAACATAAGAGTCTACCATATCATCAATATGAACATTTGGCCTTAACTGGTCACCTCCAAATACTTTTATAAGTTTATTATGAAATGCATGATTTGTTAAAATATTAACTACAAGATCTAATCTTTGTCTTTTAGCGTAACCACATACTGTAGAAGGTCTTATAGTGGTAGTTATAAAATCATCAGACTTATAATTATTTAAAATTTCCTCACATAAACCTTTAAATTTTGAATAATCTGTTAAAGGCTCTAGCTTCATGTCCTCTGTTACATTCTTTTCTTTTTTAATTCCATAAACTGACGAAGATGAGGCGTAAATAAATTTGTTTACTTTGTGTCTTCTACTTATTTGAACAAGAGGTTCAAAAGCATCTAAATTAATTGATTTACCAAGCTTAGGATTTAGCTCAAAACTTGGATCATTAGAAATACATGCCAAGTGAATAACTACATCATGACCTGGAATAATTTTTTTTAAGAGTTCTTGATCTCTTATATCTCCTTTTATTTTTTTAAGGTTTAAATTTTGCTCTAATACATCTTGACCATATAACATTAAATCCAGAACAGTTATTTCATGATTTAATTCTAGCAATCTTGGCACCAACTTGGAACCTACATAACCGGCACCACCTGTAATTAAAATTTTCATACGTATTAAGTTTATAATTTTCTTAATGTAAAAAAATTTTTTTTAAAGAAAATAATATATTTTAATCCCACAAATCATGATTATCTTTTTTAATTAATTTTTCATAAATTGCTCTTATATCTGGCAGTAAATGTGCTATATTTGGTTTTGATGATGCTCTAGAGTTAATTTCTGCTTGCATGTGTGTTAAAGCACCAGGAATAACTGTTGTTACCTGATCATGCATTAATATCCATTTTAATGCAAGTTCTGATAAAGTGAAATTTTTTGGAAGAATTTTCTTTAACTCTTCAACAAATTCTAGCCCCACATCAAAATTTACTCCTGCAAAAGTTTCACTTAAATTATGCTTGCTACCATCAATATTAAAATTTCTATGATCATCTTCTCCGAACTTTGTATGTTTATTTATTTCTCCACTAAGTAATCCACTGGCTAATGGGCCTCTTGCAATAATTGCAATATTATTTTTTTTTGCTAAATCAAATAAATTCTCGTTAGGCTTTTGCCTTATCATGCTAAATTGTACTTGAATACTTTTTATATAAGGAATTTTCATCGCCTCATAAGCTTCAGATAAATAATACACACTAACTCCATAATGTAAAATTTTACCTTTGTTGACCAAAGTTTTTAAAACTTCATAAGTTTCTGGATTTTTAATTACATCTATGGGAGGACAATGCAACTGCAATAGGTCAATTTTATCTAATCTTAGATTTGACAGAGATCTATCAACAAATTCTTCCATTGCATTTAAAGTATATACTCCCAAAGGGTATAGATTTTTTGTGTATTTAGTATCCCTATGTCTTCTTCCCAATTTTGTGGTAATATAAATTTGTTCTTTTTGACTATTACTTATACTTGATTTCACAATGTGAGATAAAAATTTTTCACTTCTTCCATTACCGTAAGTATCAGAAGTATCAAAAAAATTTACTCCTTCATCTAAACATTTTTTTAAAATATTTTGAACAATTTCATCAGATAATTTTTCTCCCCATGACCACCCAAGTTGCCAGCAACCAAGACCTACTTCAGAGATATTCCAATCTAAATCAGCAAATTTTCTATATTTCATAATTTAAATTAATTAATTTTATTTTTTTTTAGTAAATGTTAGATAGCATTGCTCTCTTCCAAATAGAGAAATAAATTTCTTCATTGATGAGATTTTTAGTGGATCTAAATCTTTTTTTAATAATATCTTATCTGCTTCAATAATTGACTCTGTTATTGATTTTGGTAAATCTTTTTTTATATTATTTATTATCTGTAATAATATTGGTCTTAATTTATCCTTATAAATTTTAATTCCAGAATTTTCATACTTATTTGCTAACAATACAAATTTCATACATAAATTTTCTAAATTTTCATTCTTTTCTAATGATCTCTTATAATTATCAATTCTATAGTCAATCAAGCAATGGCACATAGAATAATAGTTTTTTAAAAAAATTTCATTCCAAAATTTATTTTTTCCATAAATAGATTTATACCATCTCCAATCTAAATTAAGTTTAGGAACTGAATTATAAATTTCAAATTTTTTTCCTAATATATTCAAAGCAATTCTTGGATTATTATAAGCTAAATTAATATAAGGGTTTAATAAACTATCCTGTATCCAATGCTCATGAGATCTTGTCATGCTTTGCATTTTGCATAAATGACTTGAAAAAGATTTCTTTAGAAGACTCGTATTTTCATTTAATCTTTGTTCCTTATTTATAAGTCTTTTTCCAATTAGTCTTCTTATACAAGTTGAAATTGTTCCTATGGGAGGCAAAAATGATATAAAAAGTAATCCTCCTGGTCTCACAAAATTTGAGATTTTTTTCAACATTTTTTTATCGTATTCTAGATAACCACCAGGCCAACCTTCTGTCATTACTAAGTCATATTTTTTTTTTGTATTAAAATTCTCAATTGCTTTTTTATAAAGCTTAGGTTTGGTATGTTTAACTTTAAGTTTCTTAAAATTGCTGATTATATCTAATTGACCTTTGGGGTTAGGCTCGACAAGGTCGTAGTTTTTTGGAAGTAGAGATGCCGTGTAAATACTATTTTGGCCAGATCCTGGAGCTACTTCTAAAATTTCCTTATTCTTTACAAAATTCGGTAGAATACCTAATAATCTGTAAAGACTTTCTCTAATTTGTAAATGTTTTTCTAAATTCGAAATTTTATAATGAACCGGTGATATTCCTTCTTCTATATAATATTTGAGCTCTAAAGCTTGATTTGAATATGCCACTATTTTTTATTTCTCATCATTTTATATAATGATGTCCATTTAATTTTCTTGCTATCAATAATTTGATTTTTTTCAAACTTACTTACTTCATCTATACAACTTAATAAAAAATTTTTACCTTTCCCATGCATGCCTTCCAACGCAAAATGAAATTCAACTCTTTTAAAATTTATAATAAAATCATTAATCCAATCTTTTTTTCTGGGTAATTGATAAATTGAAGACAGAATTATTTTTGTAAATTTGATATCCTTATTAAGCCACTGTAAAGTAACAAGTGCATTTGACTTGAAAGGCTCAGGTATTACTAATTCAACTTGCAAATTATTTCTTTGAGCATAATTATTCATAATCATATTTTGTGCATTTGCAGGAATTTTAAATGGTCCAATATTTATATCTGTTGTTACAGTTGCAATTGTCATAATTTTATTTAAAGAGGCAATTTGTAATATTTTAAATAATCAGTATTTTTTTGTAAAAGTGGTTTTTTTGAACTTTGAAATCTTACATTACATGCAATTCTAGCAAAATTAGATTTAAATGGCATATTGCCGTGAATAACAAAAGGATTAAAAATTATACCTTGACCAAATTTTAAATTAACAGGGCTTTGATTTTGCATTAGATTAAGTACATCTAGTCCGTTTACTAAGCCTTTTCTCTCTTCATTTCTCATTATTTTTGCCGACTTATGTTGATCAATATAATAAATTCCTCCCCCATCATCTAAATCATGTAATGGAGTCCAAATCACAAAACTAAATGGTGATAAGCCAGAAATCATTTCATAATGGGGCCATTGTTTTGCTTGCCCTTTTCCTGGTAAATTTATTATTACATGAGCTCTCCTCTGAATAAACAATTCTTTTCCACATAAATTTTTTATCATTTTTGGGCATGAAGAAATGATCATTTCAGATAAATTAGTAAAACTTAAAAGTTTTATCATTGCTCTGTTAATTTCTGCTTTATTCATTTTAGCAAAGGATTTTCTTAGAGAATTAATATCTAGTTTTTTGTTTTCAGAATAAAATTTTTTTACTAATGAGTTTCTTAATTTTTTAAAAACACTCATGTTTTCAATATTAAAAATTGCAAAACCAGGACCATCTTGTAATTCTTTTAAAATATTCATATTTAAAGTTTAGTAGTCATAATTATTTTTTAATTCAACATATAAGGATTAGGATCACTTCTGTGAATTTTATTTATATCTTCAATTATCTCATCTGTAAGCTTAATATCTAAACTCTTAATATTATTATTTAATTGAGTTTCAGATGTTGCACCAATAATACAACTTGCGACATATGGCCTATTAATTACAAATGCATAGGCTAAATTAATTAAAGGAATTTTATATTTTTTTGAGAGTTTAAAATACTTTTTAATGGCTAATTCAGTTTTTTTATTATTGTGAATACGAAAACTTTTTAGTCTTGAGCTATATCTAGAATTCCTAGGTTTTTTTCCATTTAAGTATTTTCCACTTAAAAGACCTCCTGCTAGCGCTGAGTGAGCAATAAGATGACATTTTTCTCTTATTGATACCTCAGAATTAGATATATCAAATGTTCTATTTAACAAGTTATAACCATTCTGAATTGAAATAGGTTTTGTAAAATTAAAATTCCTAGAGTAATTTAAATATTTCATTATACCCCATGCAGTTTCATTCGATAATCCAATATATCTTATTTTACCCATTTTAACTAAATTATCTAAATTCTGTAAAACTTCTTCTATAGGTGTCCATTTTTTTTTATTATTTTTATGATCAAAATCCAGTTGTCCAAAAAGTGGAACATTTCTCTCAGGCCAGTGAAGTTGATATAGGTCAATATAGTCCGTTTTCAATCTTTTAAGACTGTCATTAACTGCTTGATAAATATTTTTTTTATCTAACTTTAAATATTTTCCACCTTGACGTATCCATTTTAATCCAGTTGCACCCAACCCTTGTGGATGATTTGAGGATACTTTTGTTGCTAAGATAATTTTTTGTCTATTTTTTTTCACCTTAATCCAATCTCCAATAATCCTCTCCGAATCTCCTTGAGTTTCTTTTCTTGGATATGTTGGATACATTTCTGCAGTATCAAAAAAGTTAATGCCTTTTTCAAAAGCAAAATCCATTATTTTAAATGAATCTTTCTTGGAATTCTGTTCACCAAATGTCATTGTTCCTAAACAAATATTACTTACTTTTAATTTAGTATTACCTAAATTTTTGTATTTCATATAATTTAATATTAAATTTATATCCGTTCTAGTATTTCTGATTGAGCTGCTTTTGCTTTTCTTACGGTCTCTAGTCTTTCTTTGTAAGATTTTGTTGGAGGATCATATTTATCAAAAACATTCATTATATTTTGAACAAAATCTCTTCCAATATCAGTTATCAAAATTGAATCCTGCTCAATTTCAACTAGTCCGTCTTGGACTAATTCGTCAAGATATTTGATTTCTTTTGAAAAATAATTCGCAAAATTAATTTTAAATTCCCTCTCAAAGTTTTTATAATCTAGTTTAAAATAACTTCTAATTTGTTGTGTTGCATGTTGCCTTATCTTATCATCTTCACTTAATTTCATCCCTCTGAAAGTTGGCAAAACTCCTTTATCTAAAGTTTTTTTGTAAGATGTTAAGTCATAGAAATTTTGAACATAGTAATCATTGCCTAAATTACTCATAGATGAACTTCCAACTGCTATAAAATTAACTCTTCCTCCAGGTTGGTGTCCTGAGGCTCCATAATGTGCCTCACCATCTTTAAATGCTTTAGTCATGGGGCTGTTAGGAAGTGAATAACATTCAAATCCTGTTCTAATATAACCTCCAGCATTAAGTTTTTTATGAATGACATCCATTAATTCTTTTCTCTCAAAAAAATCTGGTAATGGACCATCTTCTACCATTCTAATTTGATATTTTGCTACCCAAGGCTTATAAGCCATTAATGATAACTGAACCAAGGTAGGTTTTAGTTCTAATATCCCGTCACATGTTTTCTCCATTGACTCAACAGTTTGTCCTGGTTGACCAATTAAAAGATCAAATGCTATTTCTTTATACATAGTTCTGACTTTTTCAGTCAAAATATCTTCAAATAATTTTGAAGGTTGAATTCTATTTACTCTTCTCTGTACTTCTGGATCTAAATCTTGCATACCAAATGAAATTCTATTTGCCCCACAAACTTCATGGTTATAAATTAATCTTTCTTCATCAACTCTTCTTGGGTCACTTTCTATTGTGAAAAATTCTACGTTAGACCAATCAAATAAATTTCTTAGTTTATCAACTAATTTTTTAAGATCATCTTTATTTAATATTGTTGGAGATCCACCACCAAAAAAAACAGTTCCTACATTAAGATTTATTTTATTTTCATTTAGAAAATTAAACAAAATATCAATTTCTTTATTTAAATATTTTAGATATTCAGTAACATTATTATAGTCTTTAGTTATAAATTTACTACAAGTACAAAACCAACATAACTGTTCACAAAACGGTATATGAACATAAAAAAAAACTTTCTTATCTTTATTTTTTTTTAGCCATTCCAGCATTGCCTCTTTATATTGGGCGCCTTGAAAATCAAAGCTCCAATGATCTTTTGTTGGATATTCTGCATAGTTATAAACTATATCTTGATGGTATTTTTTAATTAAATTTGCATTTAAATAAGGTTTTTTTTCCATGATGACAACTTATATTAGTAAATAATAAATTCAACTTATAATCATTAAATATTTTTAGTATTTATATTTTAATTATATCAAATAACTTTTTCCTTCTCCAGCATCTATAGGTACCATACATCCTCCCATCATAGATGCGTGGCTTGAACATAAAAATAATAACATGGGTAAAATTTCATTAACATTACCCATTAAACCTCTAGGGAGTCTCTTTTCAATAAAATTATTGAAAACTTTAATATTTTTTGATCTAAGTCTATCCATAGCATTTCCAGGAGCCAAAAAACCGCCAGGCAATATTCCAGTTACAATTATATTTTGTTTATACAACTCTCTTCCCAATGACCTTACATAAGCAGCAAGAGCAGATTTTACAGTATTATAACCCACAGAACCTGTAGCCTCGTAAGAAGAGATTGAACCAACGTGCACAAGCTTAAGATTTTTATTTTTTTTATTTTTTTGGACAATTAATCTATTTATTTCAACAGCCCCTAACAAATTTATTTGTAAAAGTTTTTTAATATCTTCATTATAAATTAATGGATCTTTTAGACCGTAGCCACCTCCAGCAATATGTAATACAGCATCTATATTTTTAATTTTTTTATAAAGTTTATTAACTGAATTCTCAATTTCGTTATTTTTTAAAAAATCAACTTGAAGACAAGTATGAATTTTGGAGTTTTTCAATTTTTTTTTTAATTTTTGTAAATCTAGAATTGACCTAGACATCATTACAAGTTGTGCACCTTTTGATGCTAACAACTCACAAGTCTTGTGTCCAAGACCCCTTGAGGCACCTGTTACTAAAATTTTTTTTTTATAAAATTCTTTATCAAGATTTAGGTTTAAGTTTTTCAATTTCTTAATTAAACTTTTTTTTAATGCTACCTGTAATGTCTTTTGCCGTTATTCTATTTTTAATATGATCACTATCATTTACAAACATACCTACAAACCATCTGCCTTTATTACTTTTCCATATTAATTTTTCGTGGGGGTCAACAGGCTGAACTCCGTGAGCAATTGAGCCGTAAAATATGACAGCATCACCAACATCCAATCTATTTTCTATATTTATATTTTTATTTTTGGAGGATTTAAAATAAAAGCCACCTTTGGTAAAATCTTTACCAATCTTACCCATTATTAATCCTGTGACAACTCTTTGATTTTTTCTTGGATCGACATGATCTCTCAATTGCCCTCCTCCTGCAGGATACCTTACTACTTGCAACCTATCTATTTGACCATCACTTGGTATGTTTTTTTCAAATGATTTTTTTTTATTGCCAGCTAAGAATTTTATATACCTCCAATGTCTATATGCACCATCTTTTAATTTTTTTTCTAATTTTGATTTAATATTCCAGTTGTAAAAATAAAAAGAGTGTTTGATTGCGTACAAACTATATTTTTTAGTAATACTCTTATCTATTATTCTATGAAAGTTTGGAGAGCCATCAAGCATCTTTTTAAAAGTGGATTTTCTTTTTTTTTTATAAAAATCCGCTAATTTTAAAATAGTCTCTTTAAAGTTTTTAGGTGCTGCATTTTTTAATATATATGCCTCTCTATTCACATACATATTTTTTATGATTTTCTTTAGATATTTTTCTTGCTTGCTATCTATTGCATTTTTTAAATCTTTAAATTCTAAATTAGTTATTTTTTTTACAAATCTAGGAGGAGGATATTTTTTTTCTAGATTATGCCAATAAGTTTGAAGATTTTTTGTTATCATTTTAAATAAATTATTATATTTTTTTTATATATACAGTTATTTTAATCATTTAAATATATTCTCTAGTGTCTTTAGCATACTAATCTTATTTACGGTACTTTTATTAGCCAAAGACTCTAAAGATTGTGCCGCACAAAGTGAACTCATAAGTAAAGATAAATCACTATCTAACTTTACTTTTAGACTTAAGCCAACCATCGTCAGCATTGTATCTCCAGCACCAGTTTTGTCTATTATTTTGTTTGCATAAGCTTCAGCTGAAAAAAATTTTTTTTGATTACTATTGTATAAAATTGAACCTTCACTACCCATTGTTACTATTAAATTTTCAACATTTCTATCTTTTGACAAACTAATCATTAAGTCTTCTACTTTGCTAATTCTATCCCTCATTTCATGTCTAATTTCTTTTTCGTTTATTATAAGCGTATTAAAATTTACATAATTTTTCATAGTATGATAACCAATATTAAAAGCATTAACCTGAGCATTAAGTGCTAAAAATTTTGAATGCTTACAAATTATTTTTGCACTTGATTTGGAAATAAGTCCATGTCCATAGTCTGAAACAACCACAAGATCATACTTTTTTATTTCCTTTTTAAGATAATTATTTAATAGTCTAGTTTCAGTTTCATTAAGATTGTCATCATTTAAATTATATATTCCAAGAACTTTGCTATTGCTTGTGTTGTCTACAAACCTTTTCTTTATAATTGTTGGTGAGTTTTTTTTATAAAAAAACTTTGTCTTAATATTTTTTGGTAGGTCTTTTTTTATTTCACCTAGATATTCTTTATTTTCTCCAAGCATAGACAAAATAGTTATTTTTTTTGAAAATTGATTTAGATTTTTTGCAATTGCCAAAACACCACCCAAATAATTTTCACTATTTTTTTCTTTTAAAACAAGTATTGGCTCTTTTCCTGATTTACCTATGGCCTCACAAAAGTTATATTGATCGATAATAGTTTCTCCTATAACTAAAATTTTTAACTTAGAAAATTTATCAAAAGCTTTTTTTATACTTTCAAATTTATATTTTTTTTTGATTTGTTTAATGTTTTTTTTATGTTTATTTGAATAAAAATCTGTCTCAGAGTTTATTAATCGACTGGAACTAAAAGTTTGCTCCTCAGTAAAGATAATTTTACCATGAAATTTTTTTATTTCTTTTTGCTCGTTTTTAATTTCACCAGTAACGTCATCTTTTGGATTCTTGTAATCTTTACCTTTGCAATAAATGTTAGGTTTTATCAATTTAATTGGTTTAATAGCTGTAGCATTTTCATTAATTGCAACAAAATCTACCATCTCTAAAGCTGCAATGGCTTCTGCTCTTAATTTTTGATTAAAAATAGGTTTTCCTGGACCTTTATCCACAAATTTATCAGCAGTTATTGTTACAACTAATTTATCACCAAAAGATTTTGCTTTTTTCAAATGTTTAATATGTCCAACATGCAACAAATCAAAAACACCATGGCACAAAACTATAGTTTTTGATTTAGCTCTTAGCTTAGAAGCTATAGCTGAAATAGTTTCCAAATTAACTATTTTTTTTATCATTTACCTAAATATTTAAACCACAGATGGGTTGCTTTATTAATTTTTTTTGGTGTCCAAACTGGAGCATTTTTCCAGTAATCAATATTATCAATTAATTTTTTAATACCTAGTTCTATCTTAATTTTTGGTGACCAAGACAATTTTTTTTTAATTTTATTTATATTAGCAAAAGTACAATCTGGTTCCCCTGGTCTTTTTTTTATAAAAGTTTTTTTTCCACCCAAAATTTTAACAATTTTGTTTACACTTATTGTCTGACCACTACCAACATTAAATACTTCATTTTTAATTTTAGATTTACTTGCTTTTAAAAAGGCACTGACTATATCTGATACAAATGTAAAATCTCTAGTTTGATTTCCAGATCCAACAATTGTGAATGGTCTTCCAGCAATTTTTTGAGCAAGAAAAACCCCAAACATTGCTCCATATGTTCCAGATGTCCTTGATCTTGTTCCATATACATTAAAAAGTCTTAGAGAAATATAAGGAATTTTATAAACTTTTGACCAATGAATTATTAAATCTTCACCAAGTTTTTTTGTTAAGGCATAAGGGTACATTGGATTAATTTTTTCATCTTCTTTTGTAGGGTGTTTTTTTGTTATACCGTAACATGATGAAGACGCTGAGTACAAAAATTTGATTATTTTTGCATTTTTGCAAGCCTCTAAAATATTTAAAGTACCAACAACATTTGAGTTAAAATACTTTTTAGGGTTTTGTATACTCGGAACAATATCAGCTAAAGCTGCTAAATGAAATACATAACAATTTCCTTTGAATTCCTTTTGCCATTTACCTTTTTTAGAAATATCACATTTAATAAATTTTAATTTTTTTAAAAAAGGTTTTATATTTTCGATTCTTCCAGTAGAAAGATTATCTAAAACAACTACCTTAAGGTTTTTTTTAATTAAATTTTCTACAAGATGGCTTCCAATAAAACCTGCACCACCAGTGACAACATATTTGACCATAATAATATTTCTCTTAAATAAGTTAAATTAGTTATTAGTCAAACAAAATATATTACAAAATATTAATTTTATCTATTATTGCTTATTAATTTTATTTTTACTTCAATAATAGAGTATTATTTCTTAGTTGAACTGGACTAAATATTGCTTCATAGTTTTTATGTAAGTGACTCATTTTATATTTGTTAATTAATGACTTATATTTGTTCCAAAATTCAATTTGTAAATTTTTATCACTTTCACTCCAAATAAATTTTCCTTCAAGAATATCTAATACTTCCAACAAATATTCATTTATTTCATCCTGATTAAGTTGTGCCATTTCAATATGATCATTAGTATTGATGCCAGGACCTCTATCTCCTAAACCGTTTTCGAAAATTTCACTAAGTGTAAGATTTTTTTTTGTATCTGAAAATTTATGATGCTTAGTTGCAAAAAAATGATTCTTAAAAGTATAAAAACTTCCAACTGGAACTACTATCCAGGCCATGGGTCTTCTAGAAATATAACTTCCTAAATCAATTCCTGTGCCAGTTGTAACATTAAAGAAACATTTTGTATGGAGATAAATATCTAATAAATCAGATCTATACTTAGAATTTGCATAATCAATGACCATTGAATTTTTAGAATTCATTTGATCCCTAACTATTTTTCCCATTCTAATAACTTTGTATCCCCTATTCGCTAAACTTTCAGATGCTTTAACAAAATTTTTAATATCCCAGTTTCTATAATTATGATAATCCCAATTTCCATGAGGAAAGGTTTTTCTTAAATACGTTTCGTCTCTAACATTTAAACATATAAATTTTGAGGAAAAATCTAAATCAAATTTATTTAATTGCTTCTCTAATTCAACTTTATCTTTGTTTTCAAACTTAATTGAACACTTAATTTTATATAGTAAACCATCCAAATCTCTATCTCCACCTCCTTTAAGTGTTTTTATTTCAAACTTTTTAGTAAAATTATATTTGTTATTTAAAAATTCTAAAATATTGCAAAAAGGCCTTATTATAAAATTTGGATAAATAGTAATTTCTTGTTCGTAATGTTTTTTTAAAAAAGAATTAGAGAATCCATTTTCATCAAAACAAATAAAATCATGATGTGCTTTTTGGTAATCAATTTTTAATTTTTTTTTACACAAATAAAGTTCAGTATTTGCCATAAAGTGACCCACTCTACTAGATCTTATAATACCAAATCTTATTAAATAAATTGGACTTATAGCTAGAACTAATACAAACATAGGTGTAGCAAAAAAAATAATTAATAAAAAATTTATAACTAAAATTATAAAATTTTTAAATTTTCTTAAAAACTCTTTTATTCCTTTTTTCTTTATATCTTGGATGTGTTTTGCAATTTTCGTAAAGTTTCTCATTGCGTGTCATTATTAAATTAATTTATTAAAACTTTTCTTAAAATTATTGTTTAAAAAATTAAAATTCACCATTTTTTTTCTCCTATTTGGTAAAATTTTTCAAATTTAATATTTAATTTTTTTTTTAAACTTTCATGTACATAGAAACCATCAACTTTATAATTTTTTACAAAAACATATCCATTTTTAAATAAAATTTTATTTAACTGTTTTGGAGGTCTTTCTATAGTCATAGATAAAAATTTATACTTTTTGAAAGGAAAATTTTTTAAAACCTCTAATTCAGCTCCTTCCACGTCCAAGCTTAAATAATCAATTACTTTGGGTGCTTTAGCTTTTTTCAAAATTTCATATAACGTTTTAGATTGTCTGTTTTCAACTCTATTATTTTTCAAAGCTTTTTGAATTAAATCTTTTCTTTTCTTGTTATTATTATCAAATTTATCTCCAATAATTCCACCTACGCCCCCGTTATTTAAATAGTTCACATTTTCTATTTTGCTACTTACTATTTCACAAAAACATTTTACATTTCTTAATTTAATTAACTTTTTAAAAAAATTTTTATTTGGTTCAATGCAGACACCCCTCCAATTAAGTTTTTTTTCTAAAAAATAAGTATTATTTTGATGAAAACCATTTGTTGCAGCAAGATCCACAAAGAAACCATTTTTTTTATTTTTAAAAATTTCTCTTACAACCCACTTATCTTGATCTTTACTTCCAAAAAAAATATCAAAACCTAAAAAAAAAAATATTTTTTTAAACGGTAATATTAAATTATCTTTTAACCCTATAAAATAGCCATATTGTTTAGGATAATTTGAATATAAAAATACATTTAAAGACATATTTTTAATTATCAACTAAGATAAAATATTTTAATATAATGACTTCATAAAATAATATCATAATATATCTATTAATTCTTTTTCGTCTCTCTGAAAAATTAAACTATTACTTAGTAAAAAAATTAAGCTATCTTGATTTATATTTTTTTTTGAAAAAGACATGTTCTCTCTTGCAAAATGAACCTCATAATTATTATCAATTAATTTATTAAATAATTTTAAATTAAATCTTCCGCCATAAGAAAATTGTAGTGCAGTAAAAAAAATTACCCCATCAAGACCTGGAGTTTCTTTAAGTTTTATAAAAATCCATGGTTGAGTTTTTACCGCTCTATATTCTTCTGAAGCATAAAAGGTAATTGACCCACCTTCTTTTATTGCTTTATTTTTAATTATCATGTGCTGTTCTGCGAGAGGAGAAGGAATTAAGGCATCTACACATGAGTAAAATTGTTTCATTTTAGTTTTCTTCCTTTATTTTTTCTAAAGCAAGTTTAGTTAGTTGTGATATTTTAAATAATCTAAAAAAATGCAATGGAAATTTTTTTCCTGAAGGTGTAAACAAAGCCTTAAACCTTATATTAAGAGAAAATCTTGTCTCATCAGTCTTATTAATTTCAGAGCCATGGAATACGTAAGGTAAAAAAAATAATGCCTGTCCAAATTTTATGTTTGTAAAATTTTTTTTATCTTTAATTTTATTCAAAAATTTTTCCCAGTCATTTGGGTTTTTATCTAGTTCCTCTAAGGCTATTTTGGCTGATTTTAAATTAACAGTGTACATAGATTTTGTATCCCTACAATTAACCAATGGTATCCAAATTACTAATTCAAAATAAGAATTGGGTGGAGCGTCCCTGTGAGGAATTGTAGGATTTAAATCATTTGGTGTTTGAATAACTAAATTTATAGTTTTTTGCACTAATAAATCTTTACCAAGTAATTCTTCTATATCTTTTTCAAAAGAGCTATAAATAAGTTCAACTAATTTTTTATCATTTGATATTTTCTGAATAACATTTACTCTTTTTTGATTTAATTCAGTATCATCTAAGTTTTTTACAAGTTTATGAAATGAATTAAGACCTATCTCAGGATTTTTTTCATCTATTTGAAATTCAGCACAAATCGTTTCAAAAATACTTTGTCTTAACTCATGTAATTTATCAATACTTGAGCTTTCAATTATTTGAGAACCAACTTCAAATAGACTTTTATTAATATTCGGAGCCATCAACATTCCATATAGCACCAGAGGAAAAAGAAGCAAGTTCTGAGGTCAAGAAATATATCACTGAAGTAATTTCTTCAGGTTTTGCAAGTCTTTTTATCGGAAGGTGATTTTTTTTATAATTTCGCCAGAATAAATTATTTTTTTTTTGAGCAATTGTTATAAATCTATTTGGCAAATCTATTGGACCGGGACAAACACAAGAGGCAACAATCTTATCTTTAATTAATCTTCTTGAAATAGATAATACATATGTATTAAGCGCAGCCTTAGCTGATGAATATGCTACTGGTGCTGAAAAGTTATAGGCAGCTGATGAAGAAACATGTACAATTCTTCCCCACTTATTTTTTCTCATAAAAGGTATAAAAAAATTATTTATATCAACAACATAACCAAGATTTGCTTTCCAAACTTTTAAATAATCACTACTATCTCTGTCATAATCAAATATTTTTTGAGATCCTCCAACGTTATGAATAATTATGTTAAAATTTTTATGATTTTTTTTGATAAGATTTAAAGTTTTATTTAATTTTTCACTTGAGGTCACATCACATATGTACTGATTTATTTCTTTTGGAAATTTTTTATTTTTATTTCTAGAGATTGTAGTTATATTATATTTTTTTCTTAAGTACATTTTTGTTATATAAGCTCCTAGACCGCTTGAGCCACCAACTATTAATATCTTATTCTTTATGTTGCTCTTTTTCATCTAGAACTTTATATATAACTTATATAAAATTAACATGAAGCGGTTTTGGACCATAATTAGGCTTAATTAATTTTTTCCCCTTTGCATGATCATCTAAAGCTTCATTTAGTTGATGTGTAATTGGTAATGTACCCATCATTGTTCGAGCATCAAAACTTGGTGATGCAATATAATCCATAACTCTTTTGTACCTATCTGATTTGTAAATATCGATAAATCTTTCCTCAGTAAAATTTCCCATATGTAGTTTTGAATATCTTGCATTAAAGAATTGTCCTGATGGTGCTACTAATCCTGAACCACTACATTGTAAAAGAAATTGTGGACCATAAAGTCTGTTGTAAGATGATACACCCTTATCCATAATCTTACTCCATTTTGCAATGATCTTAGTTTTATCGTTACTAAGTTTTTCTGCTTCTTGTATTAATGGATACATTTTTTCGTATTGAGAATAATCAATCCCCAGTGTGCCCAACTCATCATCCGAACAATGTTTAATAACTCCATAATCTACTCCAAGATCTAATGCTAACTTAGAAAATGGTAAAATTTCATGACTTAAATCTGGCGTAAGAACCATTTGTATTCCAAGAGTGACATTCAAATTTAGCTTTTTTTTTAATTCAACAGCATATTTAATATTTTTCACGGCTCTATCGAAAACTTCTGTATGTTCTTTGCTCTTGAACATTATTTTTGCATACCCTTCTGGTGTTCCCGCACCTACTGTGAACCTTACCCATGTTAAATGAGGCAAAACTTGATCAACTTTATCTTTTTCAAATTCCCAACCATTCGTAGCATTACCAACATCAATTCCTATTTTAGAAGCGTGTTGTATGAAAGGGATATAAGCTTTTGAAAGTGTACTCTCACCATCTGAGACTAAAGAAACAGCCTTTACACCTATTTCTGCAAAATCGTCTAACAAATCTAGAGCTTCCTTAGGTTTAATATTTGATCTATCGCCCGGCTCTTGAACCATTGCATAACAGAATGCACACATTGCACCGCAAGCTCTAGTTAATGCCATATCAACACTTATTGGAGCTATCTTTTCTCCATTTTCCCAAGCCTTTACTCTCTCATAATGATACGAAACCTTGTGATTATCTAGAATAAGATCACCTTCATTTGTTTTAACAGTTTTATAAGCTAAATTAGATGTTTGAATATTTTCTGACATTTTATTGTTTATTACTTTTCAAAAGTAATACCTCTTAAATTTCTTAATTTACTTTTATCACCAACTGGTTCAAACCAAACAGTTAAGCCTACATCAATATTTTTTTTTAATTGATCTTCTAGGTCTAATAGCAATATCCCTCTTTTACTTGAAGAAATAGACTCTTTTACTCTAAAAATTATTTGGCCATCATCCATAGTTTTATAAACCTCAAAATTATTCAAATCCGGATTTTTTTTTATTTCATTATATACAAGCTTGGTTCTCTGATCATTAGATAGTGCTTTCCAATAATCAGTTGTAGAAGGCGTTTGTATTGATGCATAATTTTTAAACATAATATAATAACTTTAAATATATACTCTAAATTATTGAGTATTTTTTTTTGACCAGTTTGTCAATTCCATATTAAACCCAATTTAATTGAAAAAACAATTTATTATTTGTTCAATAACCTCAATATTCCTGCGTAAACTTTCTTTTCACTAATACCATGATCTTTAAGCAAATCATCTTGTGATCCATAATTTTTTATATTTCTATCTCTTAGTGAGAAGGATAGTATATTTCCATTATAACCTTTTTCGTAAGCTTTAATTTTATAAATCGAAGATAGACCATTTATTTCAGATATATCTTCTAAAGTAATAATATTTTTAAATTTATTAAAAATTTTTTCTATTGCTTTATCGTTGTCAGGTTTTAATGTGTGATGGCTGATTATAGTAGGTATAATATTTTTTTTTATTAATTTTTTTTTAATTTTAAAAAATATTCTTATAATTGGACCAGTAGCAATTAGACAAATATCGCTTTTTCCTCTAAAGATAGTTCTAGGTTGATTAAACTTCCATTTATCAATTGAATTATTAGAAAAATTTTTTTCACCAGATTTGCCAATTCTTAAGTAGCAAGGTGATTTATTATTTTTAATAAGATATTTTAAGCATTCTTCTAATTCTAAAGGATCACATGGGTTAAGTACACTAAAATTAGGCAAACATCTCATTACCGAAACATCTTCTTGAGTTAAATGTGTTCCACCTAGATTGTTATAAGCTGTACCTGCCCCCATACCTACGATCACAACTGGTAGATTTTGGTATCCCACGTCAATTCTTACCATTTCAAATGGTCTAAAAATTGAAAATGATGCAATAGTATATGCGAAAGGTTTTAACCCTCTCATTGCTAGGCCAGCACACATACTTATCATGCTTGATTCTGCGACCCCAACATTTATGAATTTTTTTGGATACTTTTTAAGGAGATTTCCAAGCCTACCGGATGGAGAAATATCCGCAGCTACTAATCTTATTCTCTCATCTTTTTTTGAAAACTCAAAAAGAACTTCTGCAAATTTATTTCTCATTTGTATGATGCCTATCTAAGTTTTTCAATGCGTCTATGTATTCTTTTTTATTTGGAGACCTATAGTGCCAAATAGGAACATTCATCATATATTTAATAGGATAACCTTTAATAGTTTTACATATTAAAGCAAAAGGTTTGTTTTTTTTTTTATATTTAAATTGTTTATAAATATCTTGAACATCGTGACCATTACATGTTCTCGCGATCCATCCAAATGATTTCAATTTCTTATTAATTGGAGTTAAAGTTGGGTGAGTATTCTTAGAAAATGTTGAACTTTGCAAACCGTTAAAATCTATAAATAAGTTTATATTATATATATTTAAGGAAGATACAGTAAGCAGATATTCCCAAGTTGTACCTTCCATTAATTCACCGTCGCTAATTACAATATAAATATTCATTTTATGCTCTTGACCAATTGCAAGACCAGAAGCTATTCCAAGACCGTGTCCCAATGCTCCTGTAGAAGCCTCTATACCTGGATTGCCATAATCAGGATGAACCCCTAACAAACTATTTTTTTGACAATACGAATTTAAAAATTTTTTAGATATAATTTTCTTTGATTGAAGTATTACATATTGCAAAATACCTGTATGTCCTTTGGAAAGAATAAATTTATCGTTTTTTTTAATTAAAATGTTGTAGATCACATCAAGAATTTCAACAGATGAAAAAGATCCACCAATATGTAATGCGCCAACTTTTTGTGACAACTTTAAGATTTTCTTTCTATAATTTAAACATCTGTTTTTAGATAATTTAATTTTATAATTTGAAAGTGAATACATATAGCTAATGTTATAAGAATTATTATATCTTGTAATTATATATATTAATATAACAGGTATTATTTTTTATGAATTAAAAATATTAATTAGTCAAATAAAATTTATAAATCAAAAAGATTTTTGTTATTAATAATAAAACTATTGCAAATTCTATTATCAGTTTTTCTAAATTCCTCAATGCTTTCAAATCTACTTGAAGGTAATTTAGAAAATTTATTCCATAAATTCTCCTGAAGCTCATAATCAACTTTATTAGTATCAAATTTTTTTTCATACTTTTGCATAGTTTCTAAAACTAGTTGAGTTATATCCTCTGAATTATTTTTTTCGAAGATATATTTTTCTTCAAGATTATTAAATTTAAAAGAGGAAAATAATTCATTTTTTATAATTTCATCAATAGTTAAATATTTGTTTGTAATTTTATTTTTTAAGTATCCAAATATATACGTCCAATTTTTCCTATCATATATTTTATCTAATGGATTTATTATTGATCCAATCCTTTTTCTATTTAATTTTGCAAATGTATCTAAACCTGTACCAGTTGTAATGCAGAAACTACAAGCATAGCCTAAAAAATTATCCATAAAATCACTTTTCCAATCACAAAAAGAATAATCAATAAATAAATTATTGTTCAAAATAATTTCTTTTTCGTTTAGTCTGCCCATTCTAATTACTAAATAGTTATTTGAATTCAAAAGGTTTATTGATGGAATAAAATTTTCAAATTTATAATTTCTAAATTCATTATCTGACCAATCAGTTTTTGGATATAAAGTTTGATTATTATAATTATCCCGTACACAAAATAAAACTATCCCTTTGTAATTTTTTTTAATTTTTTCATCTAAAATTTTATATCCATCTACAACCTCTTGATCGTTTAGTTTTATAATTTGGTTATTCAAATCAGGAAGTTGGTACGCATCATGAGAGTGATTTTCGAGATAGCTAATAACATGTTTTTTAAAATAATTATTTTTTTCTGATAAAAATTTTAATATTTTGTACAAATTATGAAAATTGTGATTAATAATTCTTATTTTTTTTTTTACTTTTTTTAAAAAAAATAAATTTGAAACAATCGTATCAGAAACAAAGATATCAAATGTTTTTGTTTTTGATATTTTACATTTTATTAAGTGAATTTCAGCTGAAGGTACAAATTCTCCAATCCATTTGGTTTTAAAAAAACCAACTCTAATCAAAATAAATTTGCTAGTAATAATTATTAATATCGCTAAAATAAAATTTACTGGAAATAGACAATATTTGAAAAATAGATTGAATAAAGTTTTAAACTTTCTAGTTATTATTTTAGGACTATTTTTTATTTCTTTAAATTGCTTTTTAACAAAATTTATCAAATTCATTTAATAAACATCATAAATAAAAAATAAAAATATGAAAATGAATCAAAAAAAATAAATATACAAACAATGTTGGTTTGTTGAGATAAATAACAAAATACTAAATAAAAAATTTTTTTCAGTGCATAAATCAAGCCAATTGAGCTATTAGTACTGGTCAGCTGCACGCATTACTGCGCTTCC
>MDTD01064411.1_pt1 | contig 32403 bp, 34 predicted proteins | sample 811221 | NCBI WGS metagenome assembly MDTD01 (sample SAMN05326646, study PRJNA326480) | marine metagenome | isolation source: seawater | place: Pacific Ocean: South West | collected 2011
CTACAATGTTAGATATAAATCCATTTGATCAATTTGGTGTAAATGCTGCCAAGATTTATACTAAGCAATATCTAGCTAATACAGACTAAGAGTAGAATTATTTTTAGCAATGTCTATTAATCTAAAGAAAGTTCCAAATACGCCAGGAGTTTATAAGTTTTTCAATAATCATGAAATTATATACATTGGTAAAGCAAAAGACTTAAAAAAAAGGGTTTCCTCTTATTTTGGTAAATCTTATAAAGACAGAAAAACATCTCAAATTAAGTTTCTTACAGATAAAGTAGAAACCTTTACCACCAAGAATGAAGTTGAGGCTTTATTATTGGAGCAGATGTTAATAAAGGAGAATAAACCAAGATTTAATATACTTTTAAGGGATGATAAAACATACCCTTATATATATTTTTCACTAGATCATGAATACCCTGGAGTTTATTCCAAGAGAACAAAAAAAGGAGTTGATAAAAAATATTTTGGACCTTTTGTGAGTTCTGAGGCTGTTAAAAAATCAATCAAAGAGATTCAAAAAATTTTTAAAGTAAGAAATTGTAGTGACAATACTTTTGCTAATAGAACAAGACCATGTATAGAATTTCAGATGAAAAGATGTTCTGCTCCATGTGTTCAAAAAATAAATAAAGTTGATTATTTTGAAGACATCTCAAGTGCAAAATCTTTCCTTACATCTTCTGATACAAAAACTGTTCAAAGATTAATGGGAGATATTGAAAAAGCAGTATCTAAGCTTGAATTTGAAAAGGCTGCTGAAATTAGAGACCGTCTTAATAGGCTAAAACTTTTAAAAGAGGAGCAGTCGGTTGTGACACTAGCAAATGATATTGATATTTTCGCTGTAAGTTCTGAAATGAGTTATTTAGGCGTTTCAATTATTGTTGTAAGAAATGGAAAAATCAGGGGTACAAAGACACATTTAATCAAACAAGCTCTCTATAGCACACTTGATGAAGTATATCAGAGTGCAATATTTAATTTTTATGAAAATCAAATAGACATTCCAAAAAAAGTGTTATGTGCATATGAACTAAAAGACAAAAAAATTCTCGAGGCAATGTTTCTTAAAAAGCATAAGTCAAAAGTAAGAATTACTCACACATCAAACAAGTCTATAAGACCAATTTTTAACTTGTGTAAAATTAATGCTCAACAAGTAATTAAAAATCATATTAGTAAAGAGGATAAGTACACATTTGCATTAAATGAACTTAGCGGATATGTCGGTAAAAAAGAAATAAAAAAAATTGAGGCATATGATGTTAGTCACATATCTGGTGAAAATGGAGTAGCATCTTGTATAGTATTTACTAAGTTTGGACCGGAAAAGAAAAGCTATAGACTTTTTAATATTCCAAATGTTTTATCAGGAAATGATGTAGGTTCCCTAAAGCATATCTTAGAAAGAAGAATTAAATATTTTGATGATCCAAAAATAAAACCAGATTTATTATTAATTGATGGAGGCATAACTCAATTAAAATTTATTAATGCTGTTTTAGACAAATCAAACCATAAAGATCTTAAAGCAATATCTATTGTTAAAGGAAGTAAACGAATTAGGGCAACAGAAACTATTATGAGCAGAGATGGAATATTAGAGCTTGACAAAAATTCAAAAGCTTTTTTAATTCTGCAAGAAATGCGAGATGAGTCCCACAGATTTGCAATTCAAGCTCAAAGAAAGAAAAAGAGAAAATCTGTTCGTAGATCAAAATTAGACTCTATTGAAGGTATCGGACCAATTCTAAAAAAACGACTTTTACAAAAATACAAAAGTATAGGAAATATTAAATCAACAGATGTAAAAGACTTAATGACTGTGAAAGGTATAAATGAGAAAATGGCTAAAGAAATATTAAAAAAAATAAATGATGACTAATTTTATCAATTTTATAACGATTACTAGGATACTTTTAGCCCCAATTATTTTAATATTCTTGATTCTTGGCAACTACGTTGTTTGCATAGTCTTATTTTTTTTAGCAGGGCTCACAGATTATTTTGATGGATACTTGGCAAGAAAATATAATGCTGAATCACAATTGGGAGAATTGTTGGACCCCGTCGCAGATAAGATAATTATTGTATTTGTATTAATTGGATTGTCGGTAATATTAAAAAGTTATTTAATGGCAATATTAAGTTCATTAATTATTTCGAGAGAGATTGGCGTTTCTGCCCTAAGAGACTATTCTTCTAGAAATAATATATCTGAACGATCTAAGGTTACTTTTTTAGCAAAAACAAAAACTTCAGTTCAACTTTTAACCATCGGTTGTTATTTAATAGCCTTAGCAATAGGCTTTAATTTATTAATAATCCTGAGCGATATTTTGCTTATAATTTCTACTCTAATAACTTTATACACTGGTTATCAATATTTTATTGAGGTTATGAAAAAATGAAAATTGGTATTATTGGATATGGTTTTGTAGGTGAAGCTTTATCAAAAGGATTCAAGAGTGATGTCGAAGTTTTTAAAGTAGATCCTAAACTTAACACTTCCATAGAAGATCTAAAAGAATTTAATCCAGAAACTATTTTTATTTGTGTGCCAACACCTATGACAAGTGATGGAATTCAAGATATATCAACTTTAACGCAAGTAGCTGAAGATTTAAAAAAAAATAATTTCGATTCACTAGTTGTTCTCAAAAGCACAGTTCATCCAGGAAATATAAACGATATAAAAAAAATTATTCCATCTATGGTTTATAACCCAGAGTTTTTGAGAGAAAAGCATGCCTACGAAGATTTTATCAATTCAAATTTAATAGTTTTTGGTGGCAATATAGAATCCTCGAAAAAGTTGGCAGAAATTTATTTAAAATATACAAAATGCGTGAACAAAGATTATATTTTTACTGATCTTGTTACCGCTTCACTGCTAAAGTATGCAATTAATACCTTTTTGGCATCTAAAGTAATTTTTTTCAATGAATTTCATGATTTGTTTAATGCTGTAGATACAAATGAATCATGGACAAATTTTGTTAATTATCTCTCAAGAGATACTAGATTGGGTGATTCACACATGGATGTTCCAGGTCATGATGGAAGATTTGGTTTCGGAGGAGCATGTTTACCAAAAGATGCATACGCAATTACAAAATATGCAGATAAAATTAATGTTGAAATGAGCTTGATAAAACATGCTATAAATATAAATAATAAAATAAGAGCATCATATGAAGATGTGACAGATCGTGAAGAGCAACAAAATATTAAATATAATATTGAAGAGGTAAAAAAATAAAATTATGAAAATAATAGTTGTAAGTGGTGGCTTTGATCCAATTCATTCAGGCCACATTTCATATTTTGAGTCTGCATCAAAATTGGGTGACAAACTTATTGTTGCTCTTAACAGTGACGAATGGCTTATCAATAAAAAGGGCAAGTTTTTTATGCCTTTTGAAGAGCGCAAGACTATTATAAATAACTTAACAATGGTTAATGAAGTAATTGATTTTGAGGATGATATTATTGGGAGTGCTACCAATGCTCTAGTAAAAGTTAAAGAAATGTATCCAAATGATGAGATTGCTTTTGCAAATGGTGGAGATAGAAGTAAAGATAATATATCCGAGATGTCTGTAGAGGGCGTAGAGTTTTTATTCAGCGTTGGTGGAGATGACAAGAAGAATTCTTCATCATGGATATTAAAGAATTGGCAATATTATTATGAAGAAAGATTATGGGGCTCCTTTTATAATTTATTTGAAGATGATCAAGTCAAAGTAAAGGAATTAATTGTCGAACCTGGCAAGGGGATGAGTTTCCAGAAACATTTTAAAAGACATGAGATTTGGCTTGTGAGTAAAGGATCTTGTATTGTTAACTACAGCAAAGATGATCCAGATAAAAAGGAAAATATTCAACTTAACAAATTTGATCATTATTTAGTTCCACTTGGGGAATGGCATCAGATCACAAATCCTTTTGATGAGACATGTCATCTTATTGAAATTCAATATGGTGAAGCCTGTGTTGAAGATGATATTGAAAGAACGGAGTATTATTCTCCAAAATAAACAAAATATAATTAATGATAATTAAATTGAGATACAATACTCATCTTTTTAATTGGCTGGATGGCAGAGTGGTTATGCAGCGGCCTGCAAAGCCGTTAACGCCGGTTCGATTCCGGCTTCAGCCTCCATTCAGAGTATAATAGTTATAAAAAACTTAAATGAATAATGTCTATGCAATAATTCCAGCAAGATCTGGTTCCAAGGGTGTCAAAGACAAGAACATAAAAGATTTATGTGGACATTCTTTGCTTGAATGGGCCATAGCATCAGCAAAAAAGTCGATATTAATTTCAGAAATTATCATATCAACCGACTCTAATTTATATGCAGATATTGCAAGAAATAATGGAATCGATGTTCCGTTTCTAAGACCCGATTCTATATCTGGTGATAATGCTTCTGATATTGAATTTGTGATACATGTAATCAAAGAGCTTGAGAAGCTTAATAAAAGACCAGATTTTTTAGTTCAGTTAAGACCCACAACACCTCTTAGAGATCCAGCTATTATAGATGATGCTATTGATTCCTTTATTAAAAATGATGAATACACATCGCTTAGATCAGTTCATAAGATGTCTGAATCCTCATATAAAACTCTAGAAATTAATAATAATTGCTTAACTCCATTATCTATTTTTGGAGACAATCCACCTGATGTTAACGCACCTAGACAGAATTTCCCTGAAACATATCAACCCAATGGATATATTGATATCCTTTGCGTTAAAAATATTTTAAATACTAAAAACATTCATGGGAATAAAATTTTTCCATATATCACAGATGTAGCTTATGAGATTGATTCTATTGAAGATTTTGATTTTTTAGAATATTCTGCAGCTAAATCAATTCATATTATAGATAAACTTTTTAATTGAGGTCATTATGGGTTACGAATTTTCTAGGGAACCAAAAAAAGTTAAGTTGGTTAATACTAAGAACAGAGAAATTAAAACTGAAATTCCTTGTCCTGGAACAAAAGAAATTCTTGAGAGTTTAGATATTACTGAATCAAGATCGATGCATGGTCAAATACCTATTGTTTGGGATTCAGCTAAGGGTTCAAATATTTATGATTTAAAGGGCAATAAGTTTATTGATTTCACTTCTGCAATATTTTTTTCTAATGTTGGCCATTCTAACGACAGAGTCACTAAGGCTATTAAAGATATGCTTAGTAAACCAATACTAGGTTGTTATGCTTATGCAAATGAAGTTAGAGCAAAATATTTAGAAAAGTTAATTTGTTTTTGTGGAGATAATTTTGAGAAAGCTTTTTTATTATCTGCTGGAACTGAGACTACTGAAGCTGCATTAAAACTTATGAGAATGAGTGGGCAAAAAAAGAAAAAGAAAAGGCTTGGAGTAATTGCATTTGAAAATAATTGGCATGGAAGAACTCTTGGCGCCCAAATGATGAGTGGAAATCCTATTCAAAAAGAATGGATAGGATACAAAGATAAAGATATTCATCATTTACCTTTCCCATACCCATGGATTGTTGATGAAAACGAAGGCGAAAGTTTTTTTCAAAAGTCTATACAAAAATTAATCGAAGATGGAGTAGACCCATCTAAAGACCTTTGTGGTGTAATATTGGAAACTTTCCAAGGGTGGGGCGCTGTTTTCTATCCGTCTTCTTTTGTAAAAGCAATAAAAGATTTTTGTATAGAGCATAATTTAGTTTTAACATTTGATGAAATGCAAGCCGGTTTTGCAAGGACTGGCAAAGCATTTGGATATCAACATTATGATGTAGAACCAGACTTATTATGTTGTGGAAAAGGTATGGGAAATGGTTATCCTCTTTCTGGAGTAATTGGAAAGAAAGAAATTATGGATTTACCAGAAGTAGGAAATATGAGTAGTACTCATTCAGCAAATCCTATGGCATGTGCCGTAGGTTTGGCAGTTTTAGATGAAATAGAAGATAAAAATTTAATAAGTGAATCGCTTAGAAAAGGCAATATCCTCAAAACAAAATTAAATGAATTAAAAGATAAATCCAGTAATAGAATTAGTTATATTTTAGGAGAAGGATTAATTTCAGCAATTCTCTTTCAAGACCCTGTTAAAAATACTCCAGATTCAGAAATTGCTTCAAAAATTGCTCTTAAGTGCTATGAAAAAGGTTTATTAGTTGTGCATACAGGAAGAGAATCTATTAAACTTGGTCCACCCCTTAATATCTCAGATGAAGCTTTAGAAGAAGGTATAAATGTTATAATTGAATCTTTTGAAGAGGCCATTTCGTGACTATAAAAGAAAACAGCTCTATTCCAGATGATTATATCAATGTAATTTATGGTAAAGATGTAAAACCATTTTCATCATATCCATTTAAGCTTACAAAATATCTTTATGATAAATATGGTTTAAAAGAGAATTCTAAAGTTTTAGATTTTGGATGTGGAAGAGGTGAATTCTTAAATGGATTTATTGAATTAGGGATGGATGGTTATGGAGTTGATTTTACAGATGCCGCCAAAAGTTTATGCCCAAATGCAACAATTAAACAAGCTGACATAGAATTAAATGGACTACCATTTGAAGATAATTTTTTTGATGTAGTTTTTTCAAAGTCTGTAATCGAACATTTCCATAATCCAGACATTCTGGTTAAAGAAACATTCAGATGTCTAAAGCCAGGCGGAATTGCAATAATTATGGTTCCATCATGGGAGCATAATTTTAGGATATATTTCGAAGACTACACGCATAGAACTCCATTTATGATGTCTTCATTAAGAGATATTCTATTAATTCATAAATTTAATCTAATTGAAGTAAGTTTTTTTAAACAATTGCCGATACTTTGGAATAATGTTTTGGCCCATATATTGTTAAATCCCCTTTCTTTTTTGACAAGAATCCTTATTCCAAGACAATTAGGCAAGAAATCAAAATGGGTAAGATTTTCAAAAGAAATTATGCTCTTATCAGTCTCAAGCAAACCAGAAAATGATTAATTTAAGACATGTTGGACTAATCGTTACTAGCATTGATGAGTCATATAAATTATATAGAGATGTTTTTGGCTTTATCCCAAGAGTTGATCAAATCGAAAAAGGAGATTTTTATGAACATCTTACTGGATTAAAAGGGGGTATTGCTAGAACTTCTAAATGCTATTCAAAGGATGAAACATGTATTGAATTAATTGAATATCAATCTCAAGATTCAATCAAAAGAAATAAAGAACTTACATCAGATGGGTTTAATCACATTGCTCTCAATGTTGACAGTCTTGACGATGTTCATAAAAAACTTCTTGAAATTGGAATTGAGTTTATCAATGAACCTAAATTTAATGATGAAAGGACAGCCAAGGTTGCATTTTGTAAAGATTTTGAAGGAAACCTTTTAGAGCTAGTTCAAACTAAATTTTAAAATAATTTCTCTATGAAAAATATTGACAAAAAAAATATCTTTTCTGTAAAAAATAAAGTTGTAATTATTACTGGCTCATCTCAGGGCAATGGACTTGAAATTTTAAAAGGATTCCTCTCACATGGCGCTAAAGTATGTGGTATAGATATTATGCAACCAAAGACAAAAGAGTTAATCTCTAATAAAAAATTTAAGTTTATCCAATGCAACCTTCAAGATGAGCCTGAAATAATTGAAGCTACAAGGAAAATAAAGGAAATATACTCAAATATTGATGTTCTTATTAATAATGCTGGAATATCAATTTCATCTAATAGTATTTCTAGTAAATCTTCTGATTGGGATGCAACTCATGCAATTAATTTAAAAGCACCTTATGTTTTATCAAATATGCTAAGACCAATAATGCCAAAAGGCTCATCAATTATTAACATTACAAGTCTTGGATCAATAATGGGATTTCCTGAAAATCCTTCGTATACATCATCAAAGGGTGGATTAAGAATTTTATCAAAATCGCTTTCATTGGATTATGCAAAATATGGAATTAGAGTTAATAATGTGCTTCCAGGTTATATAAAAACTGCAATGACAAGTAAAAGTTATTCAAATAAATCAATGAAATCCAAGAGAGATGCAAGAATTTCTCTTTCAAGATGGGGTAAGTCGGAAGATCTTGTAGGGCCTTGTATATTTCTTGCTTCAGATGCATCGAATTATATAACTGGTACTGACATTGTTGTTGATGGCGGATGGTCAAGTAAAGGACTATAATTAGGTTTAATTATTTTCTAAAGGATGTTATGTCACTTAAAAATAGACTAAAAGAAAGGTCTGATTTAATTATCTCATCATCAGAAACCATTGATAGTGCTGTTAATGAAATTGCAAAAATACTATGCAATTCTTTGAAAAATAAAAATAAAATTATGTTTTGCGGAAACGGAGGTAGTGCTGCAGAAAGCCAACACATGGCAGCGGAATATTGCGCAACACTAAATCATAAAAATTTTAGAAATGGATTTCCAGCAATCTCATTAACTGTAGATACTTCGTTTATTACTGCTTGGTCAAATGACTTTGGTTATTTAGAGGTATTCTCTAGACAGGTTGAAACAATTGGTAAACAAGGCGATTCACTTATCTGTTACTCAACAAGCGGGACAAGTAAAAATATAATTGAAGCTGCTAAAAAAGCTAAACAAAAATCCATAAATGTAATCCTTTTTACTGGTATAAATGAGGACTTAGAAATAAAGGATTATTGTGATTATGTGTTTCATGTGCCATCTTCTAATACTGCTCTAATTCAAGAATTACATACAGTAACTGGACACGAATTATGTTTAAGAGTAGAAAATGAAATGTCTAATTTGTAATTTATATTATTAAATAATGAAGTCAGCACTTTTTCTTGATAGAGATGGAGTTATAAATATTGATTATGGCTATGTTCACAAGAAAAAAGATTTTGTTTTTAACAAAGGTATTTTTGAATTAGTATCTTTTGCAAACACAAAAGGATATTTAGTATTCGTAATAACAAATCAAGCTGGAATTGCAAAAGGGCTTTATACAGAAGAAGATTTTTATGCTTTAACAGATTGGATGTCAGAAAAATTTTTAAATAATGGTGGAAAAATCGAAAAAACTTATTTTTGTCCATTTCATGAAGACGCTAGTATTGAACAATATAGAAAAAAAAGTTTAGATAGAAAACCCTCTCCTGGCATGATTTTAAGAGCATGCAAAGAATTTAATATAGATCCAAGAAAATCAATAGTAGTTGGAGACAAGCAATCCGATATAGAAGCTGGCATTGCTTCAAATATAGGTAAATCAATATATTTTGGCACAGATTTATGTAATCTTGCTTATAGGTCAGTAAAATATCTTTCCGATATTAAGGAGGAATTAATATTTTAAATACACTCATATGCATTAAAATATAATTAAGATATTAAAAATTATTATAGAGGATGCAGACCAGTCGAAGACAATCAAGTTAATTATGAAGAATTTTATTATTCAGAAAACAAATACTATAAAAGAAGCATTGGAAAAAATAGAATCTAATGGCGACGGAATTGTTTGTGTTGTTGATAATTCTAATAAGCTAATTGGAGTTGCAACCGACGGGGATGTAAGAAGAAAGTTACTTGAAGGAATTACTATTGATAAGCCCATAGAATTGTGTATGAACACTTCATTTATTTCTGCTTCAAGCAAAGATTCAAGAGAAACACTACTCAAGCTTCTAGATAATGGAGCCAAAGCAATCCCATTGGTAGATGATAATAAAATATTGTTGAAGTTAATTACACGGAGCAATTTACCAATCTCAGGCGAAAAGAAAAATTTTGCACGGTCTAGAGCACCAGTTAGAGTAAGTTTTGGCGGAGGTGGATCAGATTTAACCCACTTTTTCTCTAAATCAAATGGTGCGGTAATTAACTCAACAATTTCTATATACTCTCATGCATTCCTTAAGCAAAGAAGTGATGAAAAAGTTATTATTAAATCTAGAGATTTAAATGAAGTAATAGAGGAAGATAACCTTGATTTAGCCCTGAAAAAAAAGTCTAGTTTAAATTTAATTCAATCAATAATAAAATTAATAAGTCCTAAATATGGTTTTGAGCTAGAGATATATTCAGATTTTCCATCAAACTCAGGCCTCGGAGGTTCCTCAGCTATATCAGCTGCTGTTCTTGGTTGTTTTAATGAATTCAGAAAAGATCCGTGGGATACATATGAGCTTTCTGAGCTTGCTTTTCAAGCAGAAAGATTAAGTTTAAATATTGCTGGAGGTTGGCAAGACCAGTATGCATGTACTTTTGGAGGATTTAACTTTATAGAATTTAATAAAGATAGAAACATTATTCATCCACTAAGAATTCAAAAATCAACTAAATTAGAGTTAGAGGAAAATCTTATATTATGTGATACAGGCATTTCTCACAATTCCGGAAATATTCATAATGATCAAAAACAAAGTATGCAAAATAAAGACATAGATAGCTTGGTTAAAAATAATGTAGATTTAACTTATGAAATTAAAAATCAATTACTAAGAGGAAAATTAAATGACTTTGGAGCTTCAATGGATAAAGCCTGGGAGAACAAAAGAAAGTTTAGCACAAGCATATCATCTCCTGAAATTGATAATATTTATAATGAGGCAAAAAAAAGTGGAGCTATAGGGGGCAAGTTATTGGGAGCAGGTGGCGGTGGATTCTTTTTGTTCTATGTAGATTCATCTAAGCGTCAAAGATTAGTAAAAAAACTTGAAAAGATGAACTTAAATATATTCAGATTTATTTTTGATGACCTTGGATTGCAGACATGGAAGACTAGAGAAGAATGACAACATCAAGAGTTATATTATGAGGATTGGAAAACATTCAATAGGTGAAAATAGGGTATATGTAATAGCTGAAATAGGAAATAACCACAATGGAGATTTTGATAGAGCTATCAATATGATTGATGAAGCAAAAGATGCAGGAGCTGATTGTGTAAAATTCCAAATGAGGCATTTAGATAAAGTTTATAGAAAGAAGACTTTAGTTAAAGATGGTGAAGATTTAGGAACAGAATATGTTATAGACTTATTAAATAGATTCGAGCTACCAAAGGATCAACATAAAAAACTATTTGAATATGCAAAAAGTAAAAATATTACATATCTATGCACACCTTGGGATACCGATAGTGTTAACTTTCTTAATAAAATGGGGGTTGAAGCATTTAAAGTAGCATCAGCAGACTTAACAAATTTACCACTCATAAAATCTCTAATAGATACTGGCAAGCCCCTAATCCTCTCCACAGGAATGAGCACAGAGAGTGAGATTCATAAAACCGTTTCATATCTTACAAAAAACTCAGCGAATTTTATCTTATTGCATTGCAATAGTACCTACCCAGCTCCACTTCATGACATCAACCTAAAATGGATTAATCAGCTTAAAAAGATTCATGAATATGTTGGATATTCTGGTCATGAAAGAGGGATCAACATTTCTTTAGCTTCAATTAGTTTTGGTATTTGTGTTATAGAAAGACATTTTACTCAAGATAGGAATATGGAAGGTCCGGATCATGCGGCAAGTTTAACGCAGTCTGAATTTAAATTGATGGTTGACGGAATAAGAGAAATTGAGAGTGCTTTAGGAGGCTTAAAAAGAAAATTGTCACAAGGTGAGATGATAAATAGAGAAAATTTAGCAAAAAGTTTAGTTGCGTCAAGAAATCTAAAGAAAGGAGATATTCTTAAGGCTGATGATATTAAAGTCAGAAGTCCTGGGCAGGGACTTTCTCCTCAATACTTTGAACAATTGGTTGGGATAGAAATTCAACATGATATGCAAGAAGAAGATTTCTTTTTTAAAAGTGATATAGAAAATACAAGAATAGAACCAAGAGATTATGAATTTTCTCGCCCATGGGGGGTGCCTGTTAGATATCATGATTTTAATGAATATAACAATAAAATAGCTCCTGATTTATATGAGTTTCATCTTTCATATTCTGATATGGAATTAGATATTTCTAAATTTCTCAATGGAACATATAAAAATGACTTTGTTGTTCATGCACCTGAACTTTTTGATGGAAGCATGTTATTAGATCTTGCAACTCCTGATAATGAATATAGAAATAAATCAATTAAATATATGCAAAAAGTTATTGATATTACAAGAAATTTAAAAAGTTATTTTCCAAAGACAGAAAAACCTATGATAGTTACAAATATTGGAGGTATTTCAATGGATTCAAACCTTTCTGATGAGGAGGTAAAGCAAGGATACAAAATATTTAAGAACAGTTTAAAAGAATTAGATTCATCTGGCGTAGAAATTATTCCTCAAACAATGGCTCCTTTTCCATGGCATTTTGGTGGCCAGAGATATCAAAATCTATTTGTTCATTCCAATGAAATTGTAGATTGGTGTAAAAAGCTTAACCTTAGAATGTGTTTTGATATATCACATTCTTTTTTGACCTGTAATCACTTTGGTTATGATTTTTATGAATTTTGTAAAGAAGTTGCACCTTATAGTGCTCATTTTCATCTAGGGGATGCATACGGCGTAAATGGAGAAGGCTTGCAGATAGGCGAAGGAGAAATAAACTTTGAATTATTAGGCAAAATATTAAAAAAATCAGCTCCTGACGCATTTTTTATACCAGAAATTTGGCAAGGTCATAAAAATGGTGGTGAGGGATTTTGGATTGCACTTGATAAATTAGAAAAGACATTACAATAAATATTTTGATGTGATAGGAGTACAATCTATGGGAAAAATCTTTAATTTGCTTGAGTCTTTAGAATTAACCTCTAAAAATACTGCCGAAATCTTTTCAGAATCTACTAGAGATGTAAAAAACTTGAAAGTATTTAAGGATTCAGTATCAGATATTATTTTTATTGATGATTTCTTTGTAGGTGATGATGTTTATATCGAAGGGCAATATAGAGAAGAAGAGGCAACAGCTAAATCTGCATCAATTGAAGATATTGCAGATAATAAAAGAAGAGCATCCGATTTTTTTAATCTTTACAAAAATAAAATCATTTGCGATTTTGGTTGTGGACAAGGCACTTTTTTAACAAATACTATTAATGAAACTAAGAAATCTATCGGAATAGAAGTTCAAGACAATTATCTGAAAGATCTTAATAAGAATAATATTGATTGCTATAGAGACATTGCTAATCTTGATGATCACTCAATAGACTCTTTCTTTCTTTTTCATGTTTTGGAGCATTTTGAGGATCCCATTCATCATTTAGATTCAATTAAAACCAAATTAGTAAAAGGTGGAAAAGTTGTTATTGAGGTTCCCCATGCAAGAGATCTTTTAATTAAAAATCTTAAAATTCAAGAGTTTATTGATTTCACTTTATGGTCACAGCACTTAATTTTGCATACTAGAGAATCTTTGGAAAAATTTTTATTAAAATCGGGTTATAAGAATATTGAAATATATGGAAGACAAAGATTTTCAATAGCAAATCATATTCAGTGGGCTAAAGACAAAATTCCGGGAGGCCACAGAAGCGATATTGCTGTAATGGAAACACCTGAACTTGTTAAAATATATGAAAAAACATTAAATACGCTTGATGCAACTGATACTTTAATAGCAATAGCTGAAAATTAATAAGTATCTGTATATAATGCTTTTCACTTCTATAAGAGGTATAAGAATTTGAAAGTATTAGTTATGGGCCTGCCAGGTAGTGGTAAAACCTATCTAACCGAAAGGTTAGTTCCTTTGTTGAATGCAGCTTGGTATAACGCAGACAAGGTAAGAGAAATGACTAATGATTGGGATTTTTCAGATGAAGGAAGAGACAGGCAGTCAAAAAGAATGAGAGTATTTGCAGATTTTGAAAAAAGTCATGATAGATTTGTAATTTGTGACTTTGTATGTCCAACAAGAGAAACAAGAGAAAACTTTGATGCAGACATTGTCGTATGGATGGATACAATAAAAGAGGGAAGATTCGAAGATACTAATAAACTTTTTCAAAATCCTACAAGAGTTGATTTCCACATTAAACAATGGAATGAAGAAAATCACAAAGAAATCGCTAGAAAGATACTTCAAAAAAAAAATAGGGCTTAAAATGTTTGATCCAAAAAAACCGACTGTTCAAATGCTTGGAAGGTGGCAGCCGTGGCATGAAGGCCATCAAGCCTTATTTAAAAGATGTTATGCAAAAACAGGACAGGTAATAATTCAGGTAAGAGATGTTCAAGGTACATCCGGTGGAAATAATCAAGACGACAATCCCTTTGATTGGGATTCGGTATGCAAAAATATTGAAGTAAACTTATTAAAAGATGGTTTTACAAGAGGTGTCGAGTATGAAATTATGCTTGTTCCAAATATAGTTAATATAACTTATGGAAGGGGTGTAGGTTATGTATTTGAAGAAGAAGTATTTGAAAAATCTATTGAAGAAATAAGTGCAACCAACATAAGAAAACAGCTAAGAGAGGAAGGTAAACTTTAAATAATCATAATATAATTAACTTTTAGTCATCTTTAGTTCTAGCCCGAGTGGTGGAATTGGTAGACACAAGGGACTTAAAATCCCTCGATAGAAATATCGTGCCGGTTCAAGTCCGGCCTCGGGTACCAATGTAATTTGAATATATTTTTTGAATTGAACATTTAACTTATTTAGAAATTATTGTGTTTTTATAAATTAACCTGAAATTATAGAGTGTGGCTATAAGTGCTAAAAAATATATAATTAGCATTATGGATAATAGCAATCTAAAAAATACTGCTTTAAATTATGATGCAGAAATTGATTTTAAGGAATTATTTCAGATAATTTGGGATTCAAAAATTTTTGTCTCTGCTATAACATTTATTTTTTTAGTAATTGCCATCTCATATAGCCTTCTTCAACCTAACATTTATCAATCGAATGCGCTCTTAAGTCCAATGGAAAGTCGTGGCGGTCTTAGCAATGCTTTAGGAAATTACAGTGGAATTGCAACAATAGCTGGTATTAACATCCCATCTCAGGATAGTGACAGTAATGCTGTAAAATCAATAGAAAAATTAAAGAGCCTTAGCTTCTTTTCCGAAAATATTTTACCAAACATTTTTCTTCCAGACCTCATGGCAATAAAATCTTGGGACTCTGCCTCAAATATTATTAGTTACGACGAAGATATCTATGATAGCTCAGAACAATTATGGGTTAGAGATTTTCAATATCCACAAAATCAGGTACCGAGTGCACAAGAGGCTTTTAAGATATTTATGAACGAACATCTTAATGTTGACAAAGATATTGATACAGGCTTTGTTACTATTTCCATAAAACATCAATCACCGTTTATAGCAAAAAATTGGACTGAGGTAATTGTTGATCAACTAAATGATTTTTATAGAATAAAAGATAAGGCGGAAGCAGAAGCAGCGGTTGCTTTCCTAAACATGCAGATTGCTCAAACGGGGTATTCTGAAATTAAAGAAGTTATTGCTGAATTAATACAGCAAAAGACTCAACAACTCGCATTAATAGAAGTAAGTAAATTTTACGTATTCGAATATTTAGATCCTCCAGCTGCTATGGAACAAAAATCACAACCAAATCGCGTGCTAATTTGCCTGTTTGGAATTTTTTTGGGAGGATTTATTGGAATATTAACAGTTATGCTTAGGCATTACGCTTTTAAAAATGACTCTCAATAAAACATAAATAAAATATCTAGAAATTTAAATGAAGAAAAAGGCTCTTATAACCGGAATTACAGGACAGGATGGCTCATATTTAGCAGAACTTCTTTTAGAGAAGGGCTACGAAGTTCATGGAATAAAAAGAAGATCATCTTTAATAAACACTGAAAGAATTGATCACATTTATCAAGACAGACATTTGGATGATTCTAATTTTTTTCTTCATTATGGAGATTTAACTGATAACCTTAATCTTTCAAAATTAATTGGAACAATTCAACCAGAGGAAGTATATAATCTAGGCGCACAATCTCATGTTGCAGTGAGTTTCGATTTACCTCAATACACTGCTAATTCAGACGCTCTTGGAACATTAGCTTTATTAGAAGCAATAAGATTTAATAATCTAGAAGATAAAACAAGATTTTATCAAGCTTCAACTTCTGAATTATATGGAAAAGTTCAAGAAATTCCTCAAACTGAAAAAACACCCTTTTATCCGAGAAGTCCATATGCAGTTGCAAAACTGTATGCATATTGGATTGTCGTCAATTACAGGGAAGCATATGATATACATGCTTCTAATGGGATTTTGTTTAATCATGAAAGTCCAAGAAGAGGTGAAACCTTTGTTACGAGGAAAATAACCAGAGCAGTTGCTGCTATTGAAAGAGGTATCCAAGATAAACTATATTTAGGTAACTTAAATGCTAAAAGAGATTGGGGGCATGCTAAAGATTATGTTGAGATGATGTGGATGATGCTTCAAATGGAGCAACCTGATGATTATGTTGTAGCAACAAATGAAACACATGAGGTTAGAGAATTTGTCACGCTTGCTTTTGATGCAGTTAAAAAAGACATTATTTGGGAAGGAGAAGGCATTAATGAAAAAGGTATTGATAAGTCAACCGGTAAAATTTTAGTTGAAGTTGACCCAATGTACTTTAGACCAACAGAGGTAGATTTGCTTATCGGTGATTCCTCTAAGGCAAAAGAAAAGCTTGGCTGGGAACCAAAAATTAAATTCGAAGATCTTGTCAATGAAATGGTTGAGAATGATTTAAAAAATATTTAATTTAAACTGTTTTGTCTTTTTATAAAAATAGTCTATATACCTTTTTTTCACATATATTTATTGTTGCACAACCAATATTAATAGTCCCATTACTTATAAATTTATCCTCTCAGGAACTTTATGCTGAATATATTCTTTTATTATCTTTTCTCGGAATAGTATCAGGTATTTCTTCTCTTGGATTTGATATTTCATATAAGAGAAGGTACCCAACTTTACAAGTCTCTCAAGAAATTTACACAAGACAAGAATTATTTTTTACGCAGTTTTGGTTTCATTTATTTTGTTCTTTAATTTTTGCTATCTTTTGTTTTTTTTGTATTTTCATGATCGTAGGTTCGTACATAACTTTTGGCTATGATGAAATATGGATTGTTCCAGTTTATATCCTTGCAAATACTTTTTTTAATCAATTTGTAAGCTATGCAAGATATTCAAACAGATTAGGCTTTCATAATCTTTTACTATCACTTAACCCTGTTATATTTATTGCATCTGTATTTTACTTTGCATCAATTTATGACATAACGCTTCTATCATTGTTCTTAATTCATTCAATAAACCTCTTTGCATTGGGCTTATTGGCAAGCTTATATGTAATTAGTGATTTAGGTTTTAAATTTAGATTCCCTAACTTTCAAAAAGTAAGGATTGAATTGATCATTGGATTTCCATTTTTGCTAACTTATATTGTCGATACGTTAATAATATCTTCTGATAGATACTTAATAGCATTTATTATTGATTTTAATTCTGTATCTTATTATGTTCCCGCATATATTATTGGGAGTTTACCAATTTTAATTGCAAGAGTTTTGAGTGTTGTTTTGCCTCAAATCCTCTCAATATGTGTAGATAAAAATTCTGATGATTTAGGAAAAAGCCTTATTAAGCAATCAAAATTAATTTTTTTGATTATTTCTATTCCATTTTTTTTCGGCAGTATGATAATTGGTAAAGAAGTTCTCTCTATATATACAAATTTAGAAATTGCCATACAAGGTTCTTTAGTTTTATCAATAATTTCATTTTCTTCAATATTCTTTGGTGTATTTATTATCAATTCGAATATTTTATTTGTTCGACTAAAAACTAAAGAGTTATTTAGAGTAAATTTATGGATGTTTTTCATCAATTTCATTTTTAATTCTATTCTTTTATATACATTTAAAGATATTAACTATGCAGCTCTGGTGACTTTAATATGTTATATTTTTGGTCACATTTTTTTAGGTAATTTGATATTTAATGATTCTTTATATTTTAGGATACCGTTTCAAGATATCTTAAAGATTTTGCTGCCAAGCTTGATTGCAGTTTTCATTTTGGCAATACTTCAATTTAAATATAATCAAGAAAATATTTACATGAACATATCATTAACTGCAGTGATATACTTCGCAGCATTATTAATTATCTTTTATAAAAGGGCTCAGTTATCTTATAGAAAGTTAGACAAGTTAAAAGGTTTATTTAATGCGTAATGTTACAAATTTGAAATCAGAAAACTACAAGATATTATTTTAGAATTAAGCTAAGTTTCTTTTAAAATGAGTGATACAATATCCAACTTTATCAATATTAGGGGCATATAATGAAGATTGCAGAAAACATTCATAGAACAAGTTGTAGACTGTGCGGCTCAAAATTGTCTGAAAATATTATCGGTTTAGGAGATCAGTTTATAAATGATTTTCTTGAAGATTTGGACCAAAAGGGAAGAAATGGCATTTGCCCACTTGATATAGTTCACTGTGATAATTGTGACTTATACCAACTAAGTCATACAGCACCGCAAGAATTATTATACTCAAGACATTATTGGTATAAATCTGGAATAAACAATACTATTACAAATGATTTAAAAAATATTGCAAAACTAGGCACTGAGCTTGTTAATTTAGAAAAATCAGATGTTTTCCTAGATATAGGAGCAAACGACGGAACTCTTTTAAGCAATCTTAGAGATACATGCATTACTGTTGGATGCGAGCCTGCAAGCAACTTGGCTAATGAATTAAAAACTAACTGTGATTATCAAATTCATGATTTCTGGAATCAAAAAAATTATGAAGATCTTGGAATTGATAAGGCAAAAGTAATTACCGCTATTGGTATGTTTTATGATATGGAAGATCCAAATCAGTTCATTGCAGATGCTGCAAAAGTAATGCATGAGGATGGTATCTTTATTGCGCAGCTAATGACATTAAAGCCAATGCTTGATAATAAAGATCTTGGAAATATTTGTCACGAACATCTTGAATATTACACATACAATTCATTAGTATTTTTATTTGAAACCAATGGGTTAGAAATATATAAAATTGAAGAGAACAAAATCAATGGAGGAAGTTATAGGATATTTGCTAGGCATCTTGATAAAGGAAGTATTGATTACAACGAGAATATTACAAAACAAGATGTTATTAATTTTCAAAATGATGTTGATAAAATTAAAAATGAAATACAGGCTTTAGTTAAGGAATTCCAAAAAGATGGTAAGAAAATTTATGCATATGGAGCATCAACAAAAGGAAATGTTATATGTCAATATTTTGGATTAACTAGCAAAGAAATTATTGCTATTGCCGATAAAAATCCAGCAAAACATGGCCTATTTTCATTAACTGATATTCCAATAATATCTGAAGAAGAAGCTCGCAAAGATGCTGATGTTTTTGTTATTTTACCTTATGGATTTACTGAAGAGTTTATTTTAAGAGAGAGGGACTGGGTTATGAATGGTGGTACCCTTGTAAGTCCTTTGCCTGAGTTAAGAGTTATAACAAAAGATTATTATGATTCTTGATAAAGACTTGTACAAAAAAGTAATGGAAAACATGCCAGTGGTTTGTGTTGATGCAGTCATCATGAATGAGCTTGGAGAATATCTTTTAGTAAAGAGAAAGAATGAGCCTTTAAAAAATAAATTTTGGATGGTCGGTGGCAGATTGCATAAGAATGAGTTAACCAATGATGCTATTAAAAGAAAAATAAAAGAAGAAGCTGGAATTGAGAATGGAGTAATAAAATATCTTGGACATTTTGAAGAATTTTTCGAAAAAACTGAACAAAAGATAAATGGTAAGTTTCATTCAATAAGTTTTGTCTATTTTGTTTTTGTTGATTCAAAGTCAAATATTAAAATTGATAAACAAAGTTCAGAATATAAGTGGGTAAAAAAATTACCAAAAATTTTTGATAAATATTTGCCATGGTTGGAATTTGAAAAGGTTATAAGAATATGAAAAAAGCATTAATATTAGGCATAAATGGTCAGGATGGATCTTTTCTAGCTGAGCTTTTATTGAGCAAAAATTACGAAGTTCATGGCTTAATTAGAAGAACTGCAAAAGATAATCTTCAAAATATAAGACACATAACCGATAAAGTAACTCTGCATTACGGTGATTTGGCTGACCCAGTATCAATTCAGCAGGCTATTAATATTTCGAATCCTGATGAAATTTATAATGAGGCTGATCAGGATCATGCTGGAATAAGCTTTAACATTCCTTCATATAATTACGATGTAACCGGTGCAGCAGTCGGAAGAATTCTTGAAATTATTAAGAATACCAATACAAATATTAAATATTTTCAACCTTTAACATCAAACATGTTTGGCAACATTAGCGAGATGCCACAAAATGAAAATACACCTTTCTTTCCTCTAAATCCATATGCATGCTCTAAAGTTTTTGCTTATCATACATGTAGAATGTACAGAAATAATTATGATATGTTTGTCTCTTGTGCAATTTTTTATAATCATGAATCTGAAAGAAGAACTGATAATTATGTAACACGAAAAATAACAAAATCAGCTGCAAAAATTTCACTTGGTCTTCAGGATGAACTAATCTTAGGAGACCTATCTGCAAAAATAGACTGGGGTTATGCTAAAGAATATATGGATGCAGCATGGAATATCATGCAACAGGAAAATCCAGACGACTATATTATAGGTACTGGAATAGAAACCTCTGTTGAAGAATTTGTGGAGCAAACATTTGACTATTTAAATTTAGATTCAAAAAAATTCGTTAAATCTTCAGCAAGTCTTCTAAGGCCAGCAAAAAATCTCTCATTAATTGCAGATTATTCAAAGGCCAAAAACCATTTCGGCTTTGAGCCTAAAGTGCTGGTTAAAGATCTAATTAAAATAATGGTTGATCATGACTTAAGTCAAAACAGGTGATTCAAGTTGGAATTAACTTTTGTATTACCTACATATAACAGAAAGGAATATGTTGTTAGGGCAATAGATTCTTGCTTAAAAATCTCACAAAGATCTTCAAAAATTAAGGTAAAAGTAATTGTAATTGATGGATACAGTAATGATGGAGCATGGGAAAAATTACTAAAAAATTTTTCAAATAATGAATTTGTGAAATTAATACAAGTTGATAAAGAAAAAGGCTTTCAAGAGACAGCCTTCCTCGGCATTGATTTAGTCGAAACAGAATATGTTACGTTTATGTATAATGATGATATTCTTTCAGATTATTATTATCAATTTGCAGAAGAAATGATTGATAAAAACCAAGATTTCATTATGGGATATGGTTCAAATCTTCATGCTGATAAGAAATATGATTTTATAGAACCTGCATTTATTAATATAAATCCTAAAAGGATAATATTAAATTATTTTGGTTTTTTTAAAAATCTTGAATATTCATCCTTACCGGTTTCTCCAATAACATCAATTTCAAAGACCAAAGTTCTTAAGGAGTGGATAAACGAAGTGAGATCATTTGTTGGAAAATCAAATTTTAGGAATGATCTCTTCATCGAACAAAATATAGGACCTGATTTAGTTTTATTTTTGTTTAATCTTTTTAGACAAGGAGATTCAACTTTTTTTTGTAACTCGACAATTTCTCAATTAAGTTTTCATGAAGAGTCAATGAGCATTTTATACGGCAAAACACCATTATCATCCGGATATTGGCTTTCAAGAATATGGTATTTCCATAAAATACTGAAAGAGGATCAAAAAATTAACAAAAGTTTTATGGGAAGATTATCAGCTTATATTCTTGTGAGCGGCTTGATGGTGATATTTTTAAATATTATTTCAAAAAGATTTGATTATGCATATGCAAGTTTACGAGAAATTTTAAATGTAATGTTAGTTTCGATTAAAAAGAATTTCTTTTTAATGGCAATAATTTTTGTACCAGTAGTTATAATGAACAGGCTGTTAAGAGATAAATCAAGATTGACACCAAGATAACTTAAAAATATATGAGTAATAAAATGTATTTTGAAAACAAAAAAATGTGGATTGCAGGTCATAACGGCATGGTTGGAAGAGCATTGGTTCGAAACTTTATTAAACATGAAAAACTAGAAATAATAACTGCATCAAGTTCTGAGCTTGATTTAAGAGACAAAGCAAAAGTAGAAGAATTTGTAAGAGAAAATAGACCTGATATTGTAATTATAGCTGCAGCAAGGGTAGGTGGAATTCACGCAAACGATACTTATCCAGTAGATTTTATTCAAGATAATATATCTATTGCCCAAAACATAATGAAATCTTGTCATGAAAATGATATCGATAAAATTATTAATCTTGGCTCATCATGCATTTACCCTAAATTTGCAGATCAGCCAATTAAAGAAGATTCTTTGTTATCAGGAAAGTTAGAGAGAACTAACCAATGGTATGCAATTGCAAAAATAACTGCTGTCAAACTATGTCAAGCCTATAACAAACAATTTAATAGATCATATGTTTCAGTTTTGCCAAGTAATTTATATGGTCCATATGATAATTTTAATTTAGAGACTAGTCATGTAATGCCTGCTCTTATGCGAAAGGCACATGAAGCAAAAGAAAATTCATTACCATCTTTGTCGGTTTGGGGGTCTGGCAAGCCACTTAGAGAGTTTTTGCATGTTGATGATCTTGCAGAAGCTATTGAAAAAATTTTACTGAGCTTTGAAGGCGAAGTAATTAATGTTGGCTCAAATGATGAGCTTTCAATCATGGAGCTCAGTAATATTATTAAAGATGTGGTTGGATTTAAAGGTGAAATTATTTTTGATTCTTCTAAACCCGATGGGACTCCGAGAAAAAAATTAGATAATTCTCAGCTTGAAAACCTTGGTTGGTCGCCAAAAATTGATCTTAAGACTGGTATTAAAAATGTTTATGATTGGTTTTTAAACACTGAAGATAAAAGGTTCTAAAGTTATGCTGTTATTATATATTGATAAAAGAATGAGATTGAATCTTAAATTTGAAAGAATGTAAAAATGAAATACGTAAATAACATTACTAACGACGTAGGAGAAATTCTTGCAATCATTCTTAGGTCAGAGCATAAATCTGAAGGGATAGAATTTTTTACACCTGACGAATTTCCTCAGCAGTTAGGATATATGTTTCATAAAAAAGGGCATAAAGTTAAACCGCACATGCATAACAAGGTTGAAAGAAAAGTAAGTTACACATTTGAAGTTCTTTTTATTAAATCAGGCAAGGTAAGAGTTGATTTTTACAATAGTAATAAAACATTTCTTAAAAGCGATATATTAAATTCAGGCGATGTTATATTGCTTGCTTTCGGAGCGCATGGATTTGAAATGCTTGAAGATGCTGAAATGATTGAAGTAAAACAAGGGCCATATGCTGGCGATGATGATAAAACAAGATTTGACCCAGAGTAGTACTTATGAAAAATAAACGAATTATTCCAGTAAATACTCCTTTATTTATTGGCAATGAAAAAAAATATCTTAATGATTGTATTGACACTGGATGGGTCTCATCTGATGGATCTTATGTCAAAAAATTTGAAGAAGAATTCGCAAAATATATTGGTATGGATCATGGAATTTCTGTGTGCAATGGAAGTTTAGCAATTGATCTTGCAGTAGCAGCTCTGGAACTTAAAAAAGGAGATGAAATAATATTACCGACCTTTACAATAATTTCTTGTATATCAGCAATAATCCGTCTTGGATTAAACCCAGTTTTAGTTGATTGCTGTCCTAAAACGTTTAATATGAATCCAGATGATGTCATAAAAAAAATTTCATCTAAAACTAAAGTAATTATGGTTGTTCATATTTATGGTCTACCGGTCGATATAGATCCAATTAAAGAAATAGCCACTAAAAATAATATAAAAATTATTGAAGATTCTGCAGAAATGCATGGTCAAACATATAAATCTGAAAACTGTGGATCTCTCGGAGATATTTCAACATTTAGTTTTTATGCAAATAAACATATTACAACGGGTGAGGGTGGAATGGTATTAACAAGTGACGAGGAAATAGCTGAAAAGTGTAGGTATTTTAGAAATTTATGTTTTAAAGCAGAAAGCAGATTTGTGCATGATGATCTTGGATGGAATTATAGAATGTCAAATATTCAAGCTGCTGTGGGATTAGCTCAACTCGAGTGTATCGATGATTTTATAATGAAAAAAAGAGATATTGGAAAAAAATACCAGGATAGACTAAAAAATTTAAGTGAAATATTTCAGCTACCGATTGAAAGAAATGACTTTGCGGAAAATATTTATTGGGTATTTTCTTTGGTCCTTAGAGAAGGACTTGATTTTTCATTGAAAGATATTACAAACTACTTATCAAATCATGGCATTGGCAATAGACCTTTTTTCTGGCCAATGCATTTACAACCCTATTTAATAAAACATGGTTATTTTAAAGATGAAACACACCCTAACTCTGAATATATTGCTAAAAATGGTTTTTACATTCCTTCAGGGCTTGGAATAGATGATGATGACATAAATTTTGTATGTGATTCGATTGAGCAAGCAGTAAATGAATTAAGTTAAATCATTGTGCTAGAAACCAAAAATAATAATTATTTATCAACATATCTAATAGTATCTATTTCATTTTTATTTGCCTTTATAGTCGGATCAGGCTTGTATGGATTTGGAAATGATTTTTACGCTGCATATTATCAACCAAACTTAACTTGGGGAGGGATCTTTGATCAATTGGGTTATAGGGTTGCAACTTTAACAGTTTATGGAGTGCATATCGGTGTTCATGTCGTGACTTTTATTTTAAGTATTTCTGCAGGCTTTTTAATAAGAGAACATATTAAATTTAAAGATAGTTATTCGTTAGTTCTATTTTTATCGTTATATATTCTGGCGATTCATACATGGCCAATAATTATGTCAACAAGCAATGCAATGAGACAAGGCATAGCAATGTCTTTAATATTCATGTCGTTGATTGCTAGCTCTCGTAAAAATTTCTATTGGATGATGTTTTTTTCTATTTTATCTATTTTTATGCATAAAACAGGGATTATTTTTTTCTTGATCGTGGTTTTCTCAACAATAATGAATTATTTAACTTTAACTCTCTCTCATAAAAGTAAAGTATTTATTAATTTTATTCTTGGATTAATTCTTCTCCTTGGTTCTTATTACACTTTAAATATATTAGGTTTCATTTTTAGTGATGAATCAAGAATCATAGGAGCTGATTTTAGATGGGCATTTGTTTCTATTGGCTTTATTTATATGACATTGTCGATATTCTATCCAAATATATTAAGCAATTCATTTAACTTAACGTTATATTATTTCAGCTTCATTTCGCTATCTTTTTACATGAGTGGTTTAAACTGGCAGTATGAAAGGATGGGTATGATGATGTTAATTCCATATATTTTGTCATTTGGAATTTTGCTAAATAGATCATCTTACAAGATTTACCTAATTTTAACTTTTGTTGGATTGTTATGGTTAACAATCTTAACAGGCATGTATGGTTCTTTAAAATAAATCGCATTTTTGTTATTTTTAAACCATTATAATTATCTATTTAAATGATCTATATAATAGTTCCTACATTTGATAGGGTTGAGGATACAAAGAATTTTTTAAATTCAATTCACAGAAGTGTTTCAAGTAAATACTTAGTTTTGCTAATTGATGATCATCCAAGCAATATCACTTTTAATACAATCAAAAAAAATAACGTTAAAGTACTTCCATCCAATGAAGAACTTTGGTGGGTTGGGAGCGTCAATTTAGGAATAAAGAAATTATTGAATGAATATAACTTAAACGAAGATGATATTGTAGTTTTTGCAAATAATGATGTTCAAATAGAAAAAAAATCGTTTGAAACCCTTGTGAATGAGATTAAAAAAGATAATTATCAGATAATTCATCCAAGAACATTTGATCTTAATCAAATAGAAGTCTCTAGTGGAACAAAAATAATCTCTCTTTTTCCATACGTGACAAAACACCCAAAAAATTTTAAAAGAAAAAAAGTTCCTATAGACATGGGGACTACAAGATTTCTTATGATGGGTGGAGGTGTTCTCAAAAAAGTAGGATATATCAATCAAGAACTTCTTCAATATGGTGGTGATAACGATTTTACCTTAACAGCAAGGAGATCTCATAATATTAAAACTTATATTATGAGAGATGCTGTTTGTGTTTTAGATGATTCTCAAACTGGAATTAAGAATCAAAATATTCCCTCATACAAGGAATTATTTAAGAGTTTTAATTCCATTAAATCACCTAATAATATTAGATTTAGATACATTCTTTTTAAGAAACATTATGGCAAAGTAGCGTCATCTCTAATCACACTTAGTTTAACCATCAATACTATTGTTAAGTTTATTATTAAAAGATAATTTTTTTTGCCAGTTCAGGAACTCAATTAGAAACATTAATTAAAAGTTTTTCAGTGTCTATTAACTGTATTTTCAATTAATTTCACTATAAACTCTAAAAAAATTTAGTATTTTAATTTAATGATTTCAAAGAATTATAAAATATCCATAATTGGCTTAGGATATGTTGGGCTTCCACTTGCAGTCGCATTTGCAAAAAAATATAAGGTAGTTGGTTTTGATATAGATGAATCTCGTATAAATCAGCTTAAAGAGGGAAACGATATAACGCTTGAAGTTGATGAAAGCTCCCTTGAATCCACTAAGACTAATATTACTTTCACAGCAAATATCAAGGATGCAGAGGACTGTAATATTTTTATAGTGACTGTGCCAACACCTATAGATAGTTCCAATAAACCAGATTTAACTTATTTAATAGAATCATCTTTACTTGTTGGAACTGTTTTGAAAACTCAAGATATTGTTATTTACGAATCCACTGTTTACCCTGGAGTTACTCGTGATGTATGCGTTCCAGAATTAGAAAAATCCTCAGGCTTGGCATTCAATAAGGATTTTTATTGTGGATATTCACCTGAGAGAATTAATCCAGGAGATAAAAAACATACAGTTACAAAAATTCCAAAAGTAACTTCGGGATCGACTCCTGAAATCGCAAAGATAATTGATGAACTTTATAATGAGATAATTTCAGCAGGCACACATTTAGCTTCAAGTATTGAAGTGGCAGAGGCTTCAAAGGTTATTGAGAACACACAACGTGATGTAAACATCGCTCTAATAAACGAATTAGCAATGATTTTTGATCAAATGGGGATTGATACTAATGAAGTAATAGAAGCTGCCTCTACAAAATGGAACTTTATTAAGCTCAAGCCAGGATTAGTTGGCGGGCATTGTATTGGTATTGATCCCTACTATCTTTCATATAAAGCTGAGGAAGTTGGCTATTCACCTGATTTAATACTTACTGCAAGAGAGATAAATAACGGAATGAGTAGATTTATTGCAGAAAAGACAATTTCTGAATTATCAAAAGTAAGTAAAGCTGTTAAAGAATCAGAAGTATTGATATTAGGTTTTACTTTTAAAGAGGATTGTCCTGATATCAGAAATACAAGGGTAATTGACATTATAAAAGTTCTTAAAGAAGCTGGTGCAAACATAGATGTATATGATCCTTGGATTAGCATTGAGGAAAAAAATAAAGATTTTAATAGTATTGAGGATCCATTTAAGTCTACTAAAAAGTATGACGCTATTATTGTTGCGGTATGCCATCAGATTTTTAAGACTTATACTGAAAAAGATTATTCTCGTATTTCAACGGAATCAAAAGTTATAATAGACATCAAAAATATTGTTGAAAATCCAAGTTGGCGACTATAGTTAAATCGTTTAAGTGAAAATAATTCTTCAAGCTAAAATTATTTCAAAATGAGAATTATATACTTACATCAATACTTTAAGCTGCCTAATGAACCTGGTGGTACTCGATCTTATGATTTAGCCAGTGGATTTTTAGATTTAGGCCATCAAATTGAAATAGTTTCATCGACATCTGATCCAAAGTATAAGTCTGGTAAGCGTTGGAAAAAAATAGAGAAGAATGGATTGTTGATTCATTATATTTATTTACCTTACACAAATGATTTAAATTATTTCAATCGCTTAATAGTTTTTATCAAATTCCTATTTTCATCATCATTTAAATTACTTAGCCTAAAAGGTGATTTAATCCTAGCAACATCAACACCACTCACCATAGGTGTACCGGCATTATTAAAGAAATGGTTCCACAAAACACCATTTATATTTGAGGTAAGGGATGTTTGGCCTGAAGTTGTCATTGCGATAGGCGCTGTTAAAAATAAAATTTTGATTAGAGCATTGTATTTTTTAGAAAGTTTGATTTATAAAAATGCCAGTGTAATAGTGCCTTTGTCAGTTGATATGAAAAAATCAATTACTTCAAGGCTTCCAGAACTTACTCCAAAAATAATTGAAGTTATTGAAAATATTTCAGAAATAGATAGATTTCAAAATCAGCATGAGAGCGATAAATTCCTAATAGAAAAAAAAATTGGATTTTTACCACGTTTCAGCATTTTATATGCTGGTACTTTTGGAAAAGTGAATGGTATTAATTACGTAATTAATTTAGCATCAAAATCATTATCTTTGGATCCTTCAATTGTATATATCTTAATTGGCGATGGAGCCTATAAAAAAAAGGTTATAGAGGAGGCTCACATGAAAGGCGTGATTAATAAAAATGTTTTTTTTCTTGATTCTGTATCCAAGTCAGAATTACCTCAATTTTATTTTGAATGTGATATGGGCAGCTCTTTTGTAATTCCAATTAAAGAGCTTTGGTCAAACTCAGCTAACAAATTTTTTGATACGATTGCTGCTGGTAAACCAATTTTAATAAATCATAATGGTTGGCAGAAGGATATAATAAATGAAGAAAACATTGGTTACGTCCTACCAGCAACATTATCAGAATCAAGCATCAAAGATTTTTTAAAATATACCTTTGATGATGTTTTAATTAAAAAACAAAATGAAAACGCTTTAAATTTTGCAAAAAAAAACTACTCTAGGGAAATAGCATTATCTAAATATAATGAGATATTTAATAAAATTTTTTGAAAAAGTTTACGATGTATAAAACATATATTAAAAGGATCACAGATCTTACGTTAACCCTTTTTGGTATGTTGTTTTTACTTCCAATTTTTTTGTTAATTATATTAATTGTAAAAATCAATCTTGGCTCACCGATTTTTTTTATACAGAAACGACCTGGACTTAATGGTAAAGTTTTCAATATCTATAAATTTAGAACAATGATTAATAAATCTGATAAATACGGAAATGTTTTATCTGATGAGAAAAGACTAACTAAATTTGGTAAATTTTTAAGATCTACAAGTTTGGATGAGTTACCAGAACTAATCAATGTACTAAAAGGAGACATGAGTTTGGTTGGTCCAAGACCATTACTTGTAGAGTATTTACCTTTGTATTCAAAAAGACAATCTATTCGCCATGAAGTAAAACCAGGTATAACTGGTTGGGCTCAAATTAATGGACGAAATGCAATTAGCTGGAACGAAAAATTTGAGCTAGATGTATGGTATGTCTATAATCTATCAATTGGTTTAGATATCAAAATACTTTGGCTTACCCTAAAAAAAGTGATTTTGCGAAATGACATAAGCCACAACAATCATGTAACTATGAATAAATTTAAAGGCAACATAAAAAATGACTAAAAGGTTTTCTGAATGGAAGTATCCAGATATCAAGGAAGGAGAAACTACAAAGTATAATTGGTTGGTGCAAAATTTAGAGGGGCTTATTTTAGGTAAAGAGACTGATATTGGAGCATTTTCATATATTAATGCTTTAAATGGTGTTGTGATTGAAGATAATGTTCAAATAGGATCTCACTGTTCTATATATTCTATATCCACAATTGATAATACAAGTGGTAAGATTTATCTGAAAAATAACTGCCGTATTGGAAGCCATACAACAATACTTCCTGGTGTTTGTGTTGGAAAAAATTCAGTCGTTGGAGCTCACAGTTTAGTTAATAAAGATATCCCAGATAATGTTGTTGCTTATGGTGTTCCAGCAAAGGTTATAAAAAAACTAGAAAACAATGATTAAGCAATTTTCACCCTGGCCATCTTATAGCGCAGAAGAAATTGACCGTGTAAAAGATGTATTGTCATCAAACAAAGTAAATTATTGGACCGGAGACGAGTGTCGTAAGTTTGAAAAAGAATTTGCAGCTTGGTCTGACTCAGAATATGCAGTTTCATTGGCAAATGGAACTTTAGCATTGGACATTGCTTTTAAGGCTTTGGGAATTGGAGATGGAGATGAAGTAATTGTTACTTCAAGAAGCTACATAGCCTCAATAACATCCATAATAAACGCTAATGCTACACCAGTTTTTGTTGACGTTGATCCTTCAACTCAAAATATCACACCAGAGAATATTAGTGTTGCTATCAATAAAAAAACTAAGGCTATTGTATGTGTTCATTTAGCTGGATGGCCCTGTGATATGGACGAAATAAAGTCTATTGCAAGCGATAATAATTTATTTATTATTGAAGATTGCGCTCAAGCACATGGAGCAAAGTATAAAGGTAAATCTGTAGGATCAATAGGAGATATAGGTTGTTGGAGTTTTTGTCAGGATAAAATCATGACCACAGGTGGTGAAGGTGGAATGGTTACAACAAACAATAAATCTTTATGGTTAAAGATGTGGGAATATAAAGATCACGGAAAAAGTTATGAAGCAGTTTATAACAGGAAGCATCCAGATGGGTTTAGATGGATTCACGAATCTTTTGGAACAAATTGGAGAATGACTGAAATGCAAGGCGCCATTGGTCGAATACAATTGCATAATATGGCTGAATGGACAAAGATTAGAAACGAAAATGCTAAAATTCTAACTGATAAATTTTCGAAATTTTCTGATGAAGACGGAATTATCAGAATTCCTCAATTGATAAGTGAGGAAGGCTGCATTCACGCTTTTTATAAATATTATGTATTTGTACAAGAAAAAAATTTGAAGACTAATTGGAGTAGAGACCGTATTATTTCTGAAATTAGTTCTAAGGGTGTGCCTTGCATGCATGGATCTTGTTCCGAAGTTTATTTAGAAAAAGCATTTGACAATACTAATTTTAGACCTGATCAGCGTTTGCCTGTAGCAAAGCAATTAGGCGAGACGTCAATTGTTTTTTTAGTTCATCCAACGCTAACTAAACAAGAAATGGATGAAATTGCTGAGATAGCAACGTCCGTATTTGATAAAGCGAAAGTTAAATGATTGAATTTAATAACATTTGTGATGAGACTCCATATAAAATTTTTAAAGAAAAATATGAAGATTCTTTGAATGCAAAACAAAAAATTATAGAAGCTATTTGTATTTCATCTTTTTCATCTGAGGAAAACGAGGTTAATGCTAGATTTGTAAATTTAAAATTTGTTAAAGATAAAGAATTTATTTTTTTTTCAAACTATAAATCACCTAAATCAAGAGAATTTGTATCTCATGATCAAATAACCGCTTTGATATATTGGAATGCCACAAATGTTCAAATAAGAATGAAAGCAAAAATCAAACAAACATCAAAAGAATTTAACATGGATTATTTTGCTAAAAGAGATATCAAGAAAAATGCATTAGCAATTTCTTCAAATCAGTCAAATAAAATAGACTCATATGAAGACGTTTCAAAAAATTATGAAAAATCTCTTCAGAAAGATAACTTACAAAAATGTCCTGAATATTGGGGTGGATATTCATTTATTCCATATTATTTCGAATTTTGGGAAGGTCATGAATCTAGGCTTAACAAAAGAGAAGTATATGAAAAGAAAAATGACGTATGGAATCACTTTATTTTACAACCATAAAATATTTGCGTAATTTATTAATTAGTATAAAATTTCAACCACTTATGCCTGAATACACGTCTATATTTAACGTATCTTGTTAATCGTTTAATGTCATATTTTTTTCAATAACATATTAATAAAAGGTATTTCCAATAGCTACTACAAGAAAAAATACAGTTCCGATAAACGATAAAATTAAGGCAAGCGAAGTCCTGCTCGTTGATGCGAATGGAGAAAAGAAAGGCATAGTACCTATATTAAGTGCTCTTGAGGCTGCAAAAAAATCATCATTAGATTTAGTTCAAGTTTCTCCATCAGATGCAAATCCGGTAGTTTGCAAGCTTCTAGATTATGGAAAACATCTTTTTGATAAAAAGAAAAGTATTTCTGCTTCAAAATCAAAAGTGAAAAGAAATACAACGAAAGAAATAAAATTCAGACCTTCAACTGATGTGGGTGACTATAATATTAAATTAAAAAAGATTAAAAGCTTTATTCTTGATGGAGATAAGACTAAAATAAGCGTCCGTTTTAGAGGAAGAGAAATA
>MDTD01070819.1_pt1 | contig 32363 bp, 31 predicted proteins | sample 811221 | NCBI WGS metagenome assembly MDTD01 (sample SAMN05326646, study PRJNA326480) | marine metagenome | isolation source: seawater | place: Pacific Ocean: South West | collected 2011
CGGCGGCCTCGATGTGCGCCCGGTCTCGGGTGAGTTGACCTATGGCCTCGAACGCCTCGCCATGTATGTGTTCGGCGTCGATAACGTCTATGACCTGCCGTATAATGATCCGGACTCTGAGGTTCCGCTCAGCTATGGCGATGTGTTCCTCGAAAACGAGAAACAGCAGTCGGCCTTCAACTTCGAATTCTCCGATGTCGAAATGCTGAAGCGCTGGTTTGCCGATTGCGAGAACCAGTCGAACGCCCTGCGCGCCGCCGGCAAACCGCTGCCGGCCTATGACTATGCGCTGAAGGCCAGCCACACCTTCAACCTGATCGACGCCCGCGGCGCGATCAGCCCGACCGAGCGGCAGGCCTATATCGGCCGGGTCCGTGACCTCGCCCGCGGCGCCGCCGAACAATGGGCCGAGCAGGAAGACGCGCGGGCCGGGGGATGAAGGCGGCCGGTCTCTTCCTGGCACTGGCCCTGATCGCTGCCTGCAGCGGGGAACGTGTTGCCGAGGAAGGCCCGCCACCTCTCTACAAATACAACGCCATGAAAGAAGCCGTTGCGGAGGCCCGGCAGACGTTGCCCGTTTTCTGGGACGCGCTTGAGTCCGGCGATCCGGCCTATTCCGATTTCGCGCTGAATGTGACGACCTCCTCGGACCGCTACACCGAAGAACATGTCTGGCTGGCCGATATCCGTCAGGTAAATGACGCGCACTATGCGGGCGTCGTTCCCGAAGACCATGAGATCCGCGACGGGCTGGAAGCCGGTGACATGATTGCCTTCCGGCCGGAGCAAATCGCCGACTGGCGCTTCCGGGAGGACGGGAAATTCCGCGGGGCCTACACGACCCGTGCCATGATGAATTTGGCGCCCGACGCCAAAATCGATAACATCCGGGCCATGTTCCACGACTCGCCGGTGCCTTAGGCCCGGCGAGGATCGCAATGGCGGAGGCTGTACATGTCCGGAGACCCTGAAATCGGCGGGCGTGAGCCTGTGGCTGTCGAAGTCGAAGAAGGCAAGATCTACTGGTGGTGTGCCTGTGGGCGATCGAAGACCCAGCCTTTCTGCGATGGCAGCCACAAGGGCACGGAATTCGTCCCGCAGGGCTGGGAAGCGTCGAAAACCGGCAAGGTCTTCCTCTGCGCCTGCAAGCGGACCGGCAAGAGCCCTCTGTGCGACGGCAGCCATAACAAGCTTTGATTTGGTCCATAGCGGGCGTCGGGGTAACCTCCCTTCCGTGGGAGGAATTCAGATGTTCCGGACGGTCTGCCTGCTGTTGATCTCGGCCTGCCTTGCGCAGATGGCGGCCGCGCAAACCAATCGCGCCCTGATTGTCGGGGTCGGCGATTATGCCGAACTGACGGATTTGCGGAAAACGGTCGGCGATGCGAACGGCTATTCCAGCGTGTTTGCCGATGATCTGGGCTTCGAGGTCACCCGGCTGATCAACCCGGATACGGATACATTCCTGGAACAATTCGATGCGTTCCTGCAGACGATCGAGCCTGGCGACCGGGTGGCGTTCATCTTCTCGGGCCATGGCTGGTCGGATGGCGGGAAGAATTATCTCGCCCTGACGGATGCCCCTTATCACAGCTCGCTGCTGGGCCTGCGCAAGCGGACGATTTCGCTGAGCGATGAAGTTCTCGACGAAATCCGGGCGCAGCAGCCGGAAATGGTGTTTGCGGTCATCGATGCCTGCCGGGACAATCCGTTCGACACAGGCACGCGCAGCATGACCAAGGGCATGGCGCGCACCGGCATCACCTCTGACACGCTGGTTGTTTATGCCGCTGGGGCCAACCAGATGGCGCTTGACCGGCTGAGCCCGGACGATGATGTGCCGTATTCCGTTTTTACCCGCAGCCTGTTGCCGAAACTGAAGGATCCGAACTTTCCGCTGTCGTTCGCCGTTGGGGAAGCCAGTGAGGAAGTGTCCGAACTCGCCGCATCCGTAGAACACACGCAGAAGCCGGCGATTTATTCCGATGTGGATCCACGCTTCTGCTTTTCCGGCGAGTGCCAGTTCGGTGAACTGGATCAGGAAGAGAAGGACTGGATCTACATTTCCAGCGCCGGTTACGTGCAAATGGACGTCTGTTCCAAATACAGCCAGCACCTCAAGAAATATCCGGACGGCAAGTTTGCTGCGGTTGCCGAGCGTTATCTGTCGAACCCGCCCTGCGCGCTGGAGCGTCTGAAGCTCAAATCTGCCTCTTGGTATGCCGACCTTCAGGGCCACACCGACGAAATCTACGGCCTCGACTACGGCCCCAGCGGCCGGTTCCTGGCCAGCGCATCAGCGGACAACACGGCGCGGATCTGGGTGGTGGGCATGTCGCCGGCGGAGTTTGGCGAACTGTCGGTGCTGGAGGGCCATACCGAACCTGTCCTGTCCGTGCAGTTCAGCCCGGACGAGGAATATGTCGTGACGGCGTCCCAGGACGACACGGCCCGGATCTGGCGGTCGACTGGCGGAGACCCGGTGCAGGTGCTGAGCGGCCATACAGGGGACGTGTCCTTTGCCGATTTCAGCCCGGATGGCGCGCGCGTGGTCACCGCTTCCTATGATGGCACCGTCAGGGTGTGGGAGGTCGCGACGGGGGAAGAAGCTTTCCGGATCGACACGCATTCGGCGGCTGTACGCTCCGTTCACTACAGCCCGCTGGGGAACCGGCTGCTGACCGCGTCGAATGACGGCACGGTGCGGCTGTTCAATTCCAGCAATGGCTCGCTGGTTCGTACGATCGAGTCCGGCCCTGTTCCGGCGACCTATGCGGAGTCCGATGCCAATGCCGACCGGGTGCTGGTCGCCTCCGCCGACGGCATGGCGCGTATCTGGCGGGAGTCCGGCGACCCGGTTGTGCTGGAAGGCCATGACGGCCCCTTGTGGAATGCCGCGTTCAGCCCCGATGGCGAAATGGTGGTCACCAGCGCGGATGACCTGTCCGCCCGGCTGTGGGACGCCCGGAACGGCGCGATGCTGGCCAAAATCCAGGACCTCGGCGCCTTCGGGGCGAACTGGGCCGTGTTCTCGCCGGATGGGCAGATGGTCGCCGCCGCGATGAAGGGCGCACACCTCCAATTATGGAAACTGACCTTTGAGACGGAGTTCGTGCCGGAGGAAAGCGCCGAGCCGTCGCCCTGAGGCCTGCCGCCGAACTGCAGGATCAGCGCTTGACCCATGTGCGGGCGCCTGTAAGCCGTGGCGGTCTTTATCTTTCCTGACCAATGCAGGGCATTATGGCTGAGCTGCTTCTAGAACTCTTTTCCGAGGAAATTCCTGCGCGCATGCAGGCGAAGGCTGAGGCGGACCTCCGCGACGCCATGGAGAAGGCCCTGAAAGAGGCTGGCCTCAAATGGAAGCTGCTGGCTGCCTGTTCCGGCCCGCGCCGCCTCACCGTCTCGATCACCGGTCTCAGCGAGCGCTCGGCGGACGTGAAGGAAGAACGCAAGGGCCCGAAGGTCGGCGCGCCGGACAAGGCCGTCGAAGGCTTCCTGCGCGGCGCCGGCCTCAGCGATATCAGCCAGGCCGAAGTGCGCTCCGATCCGAAGAAGGGTGACTTCTACGTTGCCGTCATCGAAACGCCGGGGCGCGACGCGACCGACATCATCGCCGAGGCGGTGCCCGCCATTATCCGTGGCTTCCACTGGCCGAAATCCATGCGCTGGGGCACGGGTGACCTGCGCTGGGTGCGTCCGCTGCAGCGGATCACCTGCGTGCTGGACGGCAAGACCGTGCCGTTCGACGTTGACGGCATCGCCAGCGGCAATGAAGTTGAAGGCCACCGCGTGCATGGCCGCGGGCCGTACACCGTGACCGGCTGGGAAGACTATTCCAAACAGCTGGAAGGCGCCGGTCATGTGAAGCTGTCGCGGGCCGACCGCCGGGAGGTTATCCGCAAGGGCATTCAGGATGTCTGCAAGAAGGCCGGGCTCGAATGGATCGAGGATCTGGGCCTGCTGGAAGAGGTTACCGGCCTCGCCGAATGGCCGGTCGTCGTGCTGGGCGACATGGACCCGGACTTCCTGACCCTGCCGCCGGAAGTGATCCAGCTGTCCATGCGGACGCACCAGAAATATTTCGCCGTGAACGACGCCAAGACCGGCAAGCTCGCGCCGCACTTCATCGTGGTGGCGAACATCGACGCGGCCGATGGCGGCAAGAAGCTGGGCGAGGGTAATTCCCGCGTCCTCTCCGCCCGTCTCGACGATGCGCGTTTCTTCTGGGATCTCGACAAGGCGAAGCCGCTGGACGAGATGGAGGAAAAGCTGTCGACCATCGCCTTCAAGGCAGAGCTTGGCTCGCTGGGCGACAAGGTGGAGCGCGTTGCGGCGCTGGCCCGCCAACTGGCCCCGAAAGTGCGTGCCAATTCGGACCTCGCCGAGCGCGCCGCGCGCCTCGCAAAGGCGGACCTCGTGTCGGAAATGGTCGGCGAATTCCCGGAATTGCAGGGCGTGATGGGCCGCTACTACGCGGTGGAAGCGGGCGAACCGGCCGCCGTCGCAGATGCGATCCGCGACCACTACAAGCCGCAGGGCCCGAGCGACAATGTGCCGACCGATCCGGTGGGCATCGCCGTCGCCCTCGCCGACAAGCTCGACACGCTGGTCGGCTTCTGGGCCATCGACGAGAAACCAACCGGCTCGAAAGACCCGTTCGCGCTGCGCCGCGCAGCGCTCGGCGTGGTGCGGATTGTGCTCGAAAATAAGCTGCCGTTGAATTTGCGTTACTTCTTGGAATGGCAGTTCCGTGAGCAGTTTAAGAGAGACTATCTCGAATTCGCAGAGATCGCCGATAATCTCGAGAACTTCTTTGAGGATCGATTGGTGGTCGCGCTGCGTGATAGCGGAGATCGGCATGACTTGGTCGCTGCAGCGTTGGAAACCGAGAAAGGCCAAGAGGGCGGCGCAATTTACACACGTATTGTGAAGCGCGTCGAAGCGCTCGGCGCCTTCCTCGGCACGGAAGACGGCGCGAACCTGCTGGCGGGCTACAAGCGCGCGGCGAACATCCTGCGGGCCGAGGAGAAGAAAGGTGCGCTGCCGGAGACTCTCGTCGTCGATGGCGCGTTGATCGATGCCGGGGCGGATCAGGAGATCGCGCTGCACCAGACGCTCGGCCAGGTACGCCACGACATCGAAGAGCCCCTGAAAAATGAGGATTTCGGGGCCGTGATGACCGAACTCGCCAGGCTGCGCGGGCCGGTCGATGCCTTCTTCGAGCATGTCATGGTCAATGATCAGGATGCCGCCATCCGCGCGAATCGCCTCGCCCTGTTGGCCGATATCCGCGACACGCTGCACCGCGTGGCGGATTTCTCCCAGATCGAAGGCTGAACCGGCGGGCTGCCGTCCCGCATCGGAACAGATTTTCCTCTTCAAACCCTGACCGTTGGGATTTGATACAGCTATGTGACGAAAAACAACGTTGTCAGGGCATAAGCGACCTTTCAACCGCTGGCATTTGGCGCTGCGATGCAGCATAGGGTTTGCAATCCCCTCGCGCGCGAGCGGGCATGCATTGGCGCGCGCAGACAACGGAAGAGGACACCATGGGTGAAGCAGCACTGAAGCACGCGGAAGAGACCTGGGTTTACGCATTCGGCGGGGGCACCGCCGATGGCGATGCCTCCATGAAGAATTTGCTGGGCGGCAAGGGGGCGAACCTCGCCGAAATGGCCAAGCTGGGCCTGCCGGTGCCGCCGGGCTTTACGATCTCCACCGCTGTCTGCACCGCCTATTACGAGCTTGAGCGGGAATATCCTTCCACGCTCGCCCCGCAGGTGGACCAGGCGCTGGCCGATCTTGAGAAGAAGTCCGGCAAGGGCTTCGGCGATCCGGAGAATCCGCTGCTCGTGTCCGTGCGCTCAGGCGCGCGCGCCTCGATGCCGGGCATGATGGATACGGTGCTGAACCTCGGCCTGAATGAAGCGTCTGTGGTTGGCCTGGCCAAGAAGGCCGGCGATCGCTTCGCCTATGACAGCTATCGCCGCTTCATCCAGATGTATTCCAATGTCGTGCTCGGCATGGGCCATGACGAATTCGAACACGTTCTCGACGAGTACAAGGACCGTCAGGGCATCGATCTCGACACCGACATGAGCGCCGATGACTGGCAGAAGATCATCGTGCTTTACAAGGAAACGGTCCAGAAAGAGCTGGGCAAGCCTTTCCCGGAAGATCCGAAGGAACAGCTGTGGGGCGCCATCTCCGCTGTGTTCGGTTCCTGGATGAATGATCGCGCGATCACCTATCGCAAACTGAACGACATCCCGACCGAATGGGGCACGGCGGTGACCGTGCAATCCATGGTGTTCGGCAATCTGGGCGAATCCTCCGCGACGGGCGTCGCCTTCACGCGAGACCCGTCGAACGGCGAGTCGATCTTCTATGGCGAATACCTGATCAATGCGCAGGGCGAGGATGTTGTCGCCGGCATTCGCACCCCGGCCCCGATCTCGCGCGAGCGCGCTGACACGCTGGGCTCTGAAGATGCCCCGCTGGAAGAGGCCATGCCGGAAGTCTACGCCCAGCTGCGCGATGTCGCGAACACGCTGGAGCGCCACTACAAGGACATGCAGGACCTCGAATTCACGGTCGAGGACGGCAGTCTCTACATGCTGCAGACCCGCAACGGGAAACGCACCGCCGCCGCCGCGCTCAAGATCGCTGTGGACATGGCCCGCGAAGGCCTGATCACCGAGAATGAAGCCGTTCTGCGCCTGCTGCCATCGCAGCTGGACCAGCTGCTGCACCCGACAATTTCCGAAGACGCCGAGCGCGACGTGCTCGTGGTTGGCCTGCCGGCCAGCCCGGGCGCGGCTGTCGGCAAGGCCGTGTTCGATTCCGACGAGGCGTTCCAGTTGGCCGAGAAAGGCGAGGATGTCATTCTCGTCCGTGTCGAGACGAGCCCCGAAGACATCAAGGGCATGCACGCCGCACGTGGCATTGTGACGGCACGCGGCGGCATGACCAGCCACGCCGCCGTTGTGGCACGCGGCATGGGCCGCCCCTGTGTTTGCGGTGCCGGCGGCCTGCAGGTCGACAGCAAGGCCGGCGTGTTCCGCGTCATGGGCCGTGAGGTGAAAAAGGGCGACATCATCACCGTGGACGGCGCAACCGGCCAGGTGATGCTTGGGGCCGTGGACATGGTCCAGCCGGACCTTTCCGGCGATTTTGGTACACTGATGACCTGGGCCGATGCGGCCCGCCGTCTGAAAGTGCGCGCCAATGCGGAAACGCCGCTCGACACCCGCACAGCGGTTGAGTTCGGTGCTGAAGGCATTGGCCTTTGCCGCACCGAGCACATGTTCTTCGAAGAAGAGCGTATCCCGGAAGTGCGGGCCATGATCCTGTCAAACGATGTGGCGGGCCGCCGCGCCTCCTTGGACAAGCTGCTGCCGATGCAGCGGAGCGATTTCGAGGAGATCTTCCGCATTCTGGAAGACCGTCCGGCGACGATCCGTCTGCTCGACCCGCCGCTGCATGAATTCCTTCCGCATACCGATGAGGATATGGAAGACGTTGCCAAGGCGTCCGGTGTCAGCGTTGCTGAACTGAAGCGCCGCGCAGATGATCTGCATGAGAGCAATCCGATGCTGGGGCACCGCGGTTGCCGTCTGGGGATTACCTACCCGGAAATTTACGAGATGCAGGCGCGGGCCATCTTCGAGGCGGCCGTGAACATCGCCAACGAAACCGGCCGCAAGCCCATTCCGGAAGTGATGATCCCGCTGGTGGCGACCCACCGCGAGCTGCAGATCCTCAAAGCCGTGGTCGACGAGCAGGCCAAGGCCGTATTCGCCGAAACCGGCGTCACGCTCGAATATATGGTCGGCACGATGATCGAGCTGCCGCGGGCCGCGCTGCGGGCTGGCGATATCGCGCAGTCAGCCGCGTTCTTCTCCTTCGGCACAAATGATCTGACGCAAACCACGCTGGGCATCTCGCGCGACGATGCCGGACGCTTCCTCAAGATCTATGAAGACAAGGGAATCTACGAAAAAGACCCCTTCGTCACATTGGACCAGGAAGGTGTCGGCGAACTGGTGAAAACCGCCGCTGAGCGGGGCCGCAACACCCGTCCGGGCATCAAGCTGGGCATCTGCGGCGAGCATGGCGGAGACCCGGCTTCGGTCGCCTTCTGCCACCGGACTGGCCTCGATTATGTGTCCTGTTCGCCCTACCGGGTGCCGATCGCGCGTCTCGCTGCGGCACACGCCGCGCTGTCGGAATCGGACAGCTGACAGTTTCGGTCTCGAATCGATTACAGACGGCTGTGGCAATCTTGCCACAGCCGTTTTTTTGCACCGCAACATATCCCGGTTCAAAAACGTAGAAATTTTACGAAAAATCAACAAGTTGAACGCTGGGGCGAAAATTACACCGAATTTACTCGCCTAATAGGCGATTCCAGCCTGACGGAATTGTCACTCCAGACTCTGGCCAGCTTCTTGCTAGGTAGCTGTTCGACAGCATATTCCGCTCATGAAACGGCGGAAAATACTGCCGGAAACAGTAAATCCAAGCAGTCCCGAAACTGCAAAACAGGGCGGAATGATATCGCCCAACGGGACTTAGGAGAGCGGTGATGTTAAGGGTTCTTCAACCACGAACGGCGACTCTGTCGTCAATGCGTGGGCTCCAAGGGCGGCTCAAGCGTTGGTGGATGGCCATGACGAATGAGGAACAGCGCGATATTGTCATTCGCGGCGCGACCGTAGCGGTCTGCGCTGTGGCGGCAACTGTGACCCTGCCGGTGATCGGTTCGGTCCAGTCAGATATTCGCGCACAAGCAGACTTCAGCGAGCAGGCCCAGCGGTTCGCACAGATCGAAGATGGCGGCGCCAGCGTCCGTCTGGCCGATCATGCGCCGTCACTGTTGGATACGCCGTGGATTCGCACTGTCGAATATACTCTGGAGCGCGATACCGCCTCCTCGATGAGCCGCTATGCCAAGCGTGACCGGGATGGTGCGGCAATCGCCTCGCTCGTCTCGTTCCGGCCGGAGCACCTGAAGCGCGCGGAAGCGCTCGACTCCGAAGCGCATTGTATGGCGCAGGCCATCTATTACGAATCCCGGAACGAGCCACTGGCCGGCCAGCTGGCCGTTGCCGAAGTGATTTCCAACCGGATGCGCGATCATCGCTATCCGGACACCGTTTGCGGTGTGGTCTTCCAGGGCGCAACCCGGACGACCGGTTGCCAGTTCACCTTCACCTGCGACGGCGCGCTTGGCCGTAAGCCGAAAGGCACGGCCTGGGAGCAGGCGCAGGAGATTGCAGCGCATGTCCTGATGAACCTGGCCGAGGATCGGACAGGCGGCGCGACGCACTATCACGCAACATATGTTGATCCGGTCTGGAGTGCTGGCCTGATCAAGACCGACAAGATCGGCCTGCACGTGTTCTACCGTTTCCCGCGTGGCTCCGAATGGGCAAAGGTTCGCCGCGCCAGCGCGTCGCGGTCCGCTCCGGCCCCGGTCGTGGCTGCAGCTGAAACGAAAGACCTGAATAAAGAGACTCTGTCCGTCCTGCGTGAAGCGACGCCGGGCGAAATGAAGGTCGCAGGCACTGTCGATGCGACTGCAGCCCCGGCCACGGTGACCACGTCCACCCGCACGATCACCAATGGCGCCCCGCGCATGACAACGGCCCGGGACGATTCCTTTGAAGTGGCCTCCAACGACGCGATCGATTCCTATACTGCTGCGCAGGCCGCAAAGGCCGTCTCCGCAGCCGGCGGAATGCGCTGATCTGAAATTCTGAAACAATGAAAAGGCCGCCGGCATTCCACCGGCGGCCTTTTTGTTTTTGCGGGGCGCGGGTGAGGCTGGCTCAGTCGCGCGACGGGACGGACTTCTTCACCTGGTTGCGGATCAGGCCCGGTGCCCAGCGGCTGATGAATTTCGCCCGCTGTGCGGCCTTGCCGGCCATGTAGTGGATGTCGTCGCCATGTGCCGCGTCCCATGCCCGCTGCGCGGCGAGCGAGACAGGATAGACGTCCTGTCCGGCATCGCGGATCTCGTCGGCCATTTTGACATTGGCACCTTCGGTCGTGCCCATGTCCAGGATTGGCGTATCGATGAACCAGGGCATCAGGCTGGTGACGCGGATGTCGAGATCCCGGAATTCTGCGTCGAGCGCTTCCGTCAGCCCCCGGACGGCGAACTTCGTGGCGGAGTAAACGGCAAGACGGGGGGAGCCGACCATCCCGGCAGTCGAAGCCGTGTTGACGATGCGCGCGCCTTCCGTGTCCTTCAGCAGCGGCAGGCAGGCCTGCACGCCATTGATAACGCCTTTGACGTTCACATCGACGACCAGATCATTGTCGTCGCCGGAGATTTCCTCGAACCAGCCGTGCCGGCCGATTCCGGCATTGTTGAACAGGACATGCATCTTGCCGTCTGTCGCTTCCGAGAAGCTCTTTACGGCCAGTGCCCAATCATTGCGGTCGCGGACATCCAGTTTTGCGTAGACCGAATTGCCGGCCCCGAGTTCGCCGGCCACGTCTGCGAGGCCTGCCGTGTTCACGTCATAGAGACCGCAGAACCAGCCCTTTTTGGAAAAGAACCGCGCTGTCTCTGCGCCGATACCGGACGCGGCGCCTGTGATGAAAATGCTCTTGCGGCCGTTCGCGCTGGCCATGTCTGAATTCCCTCCTGCGTGGGCAGTTGCCCGATGACCGCAGTGTCAGACCACATCCATTCCGAGGTCAAGGTTCGGCGCCGAATGGGTGAGTGCGCCGACCGAGATGAAATCCACGCCCGTCTCTGCAATCGCGGCCACCGTATCGAGGTTCACGCCACCTGAAGCTTCCAGCACGACCTTGCCACCGGCAATGGCGACGGCTTCCCGCAGCGTGTCAGGGCTCATATTGTCCAGCAGGACTGCGTGCGGGCCATGTGGCAGCGCCTCTTTCAGTTGATCCAGCGAGTCGACCTCGACCTCGATCATCCGCAGGTGTCCGGCATACGCCTTCGCGCGTTCAAGGGCAGTGGAGACCGATCCGCAGGCCGCGATGTGATTGTCCTTGATGAGAACGGCGTCATCGAGGCCGTAACGGTGGGCCGTGCCACCGCCGCAACGCACCGCGCGCTTTTCGAGGGCGCGGTGGCCCGGCGTTGTCTTCCGGGTACAGACAATGGTGGCGTCTGTATGTGCAATCTTGTCGGCGAATGTGCGCGTCATGGTGGCGACGGCGGACAGGCGGCCCAGGAAATTCAGCATCGTACGTTCCGCGATCAGGATGGACCGCGCAGACCCTTCGAGGCGGGCGACCACATCGCCTTTCGCCAGAATGGAGCCGTCCGGCTTCTCGACGGTCAGTTTCACGGACGGATCGATCAGTTTGAGTGCGTACGCCGCTGCATCGAGCCCGGCGATCACGCCGGTCTGGCGCGCCGCGATGACGACTTTCAGCTGGGTGTCCGGTGCAATGGTCGCGTCTGTGGTCAGGTCACCGGCGCGGCCGAGGTCCTCCGCCAGCGCCAGGCGCACAATCGGATCCAGGATGATGTCGGGAAGGGGCGGAGGAACGGGAGTCATTATGAAACGCTCTCTTCGAAGGGGCGTTGGAGGAACTGGCGATGAGGCTCGCCGGCTTCGGGGAAATCGGACCGGTAGTGGCCGCCGCGGCTTTCATGGCGGTCCTGCGCGCTTTTCACGATCAGTCCGGCCGACGTCACGGCCCGGGCGGGGCCATGTTGGGTGCGCAGCTGGTCGATCAGTTCAGCGACTTCGGCAAGTCCGGCGGCATTGCGTACAACGCCGCAATCCCGGGACATCGCCAGGCGAAGTGTTTGCAGGGCCTCATGCGGCAGCGCGTCCGGGACATGACCTTTGCTGGCGCGAATATCGGGCAGCTTTGCATCCCGCAGGCGTTCGGCAATACGGTGGGCGAAGACCACTGCTTCCAGCAGGGAGTTGGAGGCAAGGCGGTTCGCACCGTGCACGCCGGTCGATGTACATTCTCCGCAGACGGAGAGACCATCCAATGAAGACCTGCCCCAGAAGTCCGGCACGATGCCGCCCATGTGATAGTGCGCTGCCGGGGCGATGGGGATCATGTCGACCCGCGGGTCGATCCCGGCTGATTTGCAGGCCGCAAAAACCGTCGGGAAGTGTTCTGGGAAATGCTCTCCGACCGCTTCGCGGCAATCGAGGAAAGCCCCGCGGCCGGACAGGCGCTCCGTATGTACGGCGCGGGCGACCTCGTCGCGCGGCGCCAGTTCGGCCAGTTCATGGTAGGATTCCATGAAACGGGTGCCGTCACGATTGCGCAGCGTGGCGCCTTCACCGCGTAGCGCTTCCGTAGCGAGCGGGGCCGGGTCGCGGCCGATGTCGATCGCGGTGGGATGGAACTGGACAAATTCCAGATCCGCGACCAGGGCGCCGGCCTCCCAGGCCATGGCGATGGCATCGCCTCTTGCGGCAGGCGGGTTTGTGGTCACCTGGAACAGGCCGCCGGACCCACCGGTGCACAGAACCGTCTCGCGGGCCGTCTGGGTGGACAGCCGTCCGGTCGCATCGCGCAGGATAACGCCCGCAACATTCAGCTGGTCGTCCTGCATCAGGCCGACGGCACGGACGCCTTCCACGATGCGGATGTGGGAGGCGGAATGAACCGCTGCGACGAGCGCGTCCATGATGGCCTTGCCCGCAAGGTCTCCGGCCACGCGGGCAACCCGGGGGTGGGAGTGGGCGGCTTCCAGCGACAGGGCTAGGGCGCCGTCCGGTGTTCGGTCGAACGGTACGCCGAGGGCGATCAGGTCCCGGACACGGGCCGGGCCTTCTTCGGCGATGAGGCGGGCGATGATGGGATCCACCAGGCCCGCGCCGGCCGCGATCGTGTCGGCGGCGTGCTGTTCCGGGCTGTCATTCGGGTGGAGGGCCGCGGCGAGTCCCCCTTGTGCCCAGGCCGATGAGGCGGCCTGGCCGAGCGGCGCGGGCGAGATCACGATACAGGGGCGCGGCGCCAGTTGCAGCGCCAGAAACAGGCCGGCAAGGCCCGCTCCCACGATCAGGACATCGCTGCCGGCGTGTGGATCTGCCGTCAGGGTCTGGACATGTTGCCCGTCTGCCAAGTCAGGAAATACCGTTTGTTGCGCGCTGGAATTCCGCCGGAGCGGTCACCGCCGAGACAAGCGCGCCGAACATGCGGTTCGCCGACTCGATGGTGAGGGTGAAATTGTCTGGGACGTAGATCAGGCCTTCGACTTTGGATTCCAGCATTTCCTCGATTTCTGACCGGATGGAAAGCTGATTGCCGAAACGCCGCGCCTTGCAGGACTGGCGCACGACTGAGCGGCCCCAAAGGGTGCAGACTTCCACTGCCGTCAGCTCGCAGGTGTACTGGTCGCTATCCGGGTGAGGCGTCAGGTACATGGTTCCGGTCATCAGGCATTCCCCGCCGCGATAGGGCTTGGTGCGGAAACTCCACGTGCCGAGCACATCTGTGGGGTCTTCTTCTGTTCCGGCATGGACCGGGGTGGTTGCCAGCAGGGTCCCTGCCAACGCGAGCGCGGCCATGCGTGCCAGGCGGGAGGTCATGCTGCCACTCCTATTTGTCCTCACACGCATAACCTAGCGCCAGCGGCTGCCGACGCCAACGCCTCAGCCGCTTAAACCACCATCTCGATTTCGAGAGGCTCAAGGCCGGTCACAAAATCGAGCGGCTTTTCCATGCGGGGCAGGGCCATCATGGCGTCCAGCGCTTCCTTGGCCCGCAGGCGCACATCTTCCGGAATGGTCACCTCATGTTCGCCTGTGACCAGGCAATCATAGATGTTCTCCAGCGTGATGCGCTTCATGTGCGGGCACAGATTACAGGGGCGGATGAAGTTCGTGCCGGGGTTCTCGGCGGCAACATTGTCGCTCATCGAGCATTCCGTCAGCAGGACGACCTTCGGCGGGTGCTTTTCGGCCACATAATTGGCGAGCGCAGCCGTGGAGCCGGCATAGTCAGCCGCTTCCAGAACGTCCGGCGGGCATTCCGGGTGGGCCAGGATGACGACACCCGGGTGGGCGTCCCGCAGCTGGTGGACGTCTTCGGCGCTGAACATCTCGTGCACCTCACAGGCGCCCGGCCAGGTCATGATGCGGATGTCCGTCTGGGCCGCGACATTCTTGGCGAGATACTGGTCCGGCACCAGGATGACGGTGTCGGAATTCCATTCCTTCGCGACGGCCTCGACGACCTGCGCCGCATTGGAGCTGGTGCAGGTGATGTGGCACTCGGCCTTCACGTCGGCCGTCGTGTTCACATAGGTGACCACGGGATAATTCGGGTACTTCTCCTTGATCAGGCGCACATCGGCGCCCGTGATCGACGCGGCGAGCGAGCAGCCCGCGCGGGTATCCGGGATCAGGACCGTTTTCTCAGGGGCGAGAATCTTGGAGGTCTCGGCCATGAAGTGCACGCCGGCCTGGACGATGATATCGGCATCGACCTTGGACGCTTCGCGGGCGAGCTGGAGGCTGTCGCCCCGGAAATCACCGACGAGACGGAAAATGTCCGGCGTCATGTAATTGTGCGCCAGGATGACGGCGTTCTTCTGGACTTTCAGGCGGTTGATCGCCGCGACGAGCGGGGCCATTGCCGGCCACTCCATCGGCGTCACGAAATCCTTGACGAGCGGGTAAAGGTGGTCCGTTTCGGCGCGCACGGCGTCATCATAGGTAAGGCCGCGGGCTTCAGCCGCATTCGGGCCGCGCAGCGGTGTGGGGGTAGGGCAGCCAGGACCAGAATCGATCAGACGAGCCATGTCACGTCCTCCTTTGACCAACCGAGCACCTTTTGCTCGATTTGAGTATAATATGGCCCCGAAAGTGTGCGTTTCAAGGGGAAGACCTTCAAACGTCCGGGATCAGGGCGCTCGTGCGACAAGCGTTTAAAGCTTTTGCGCACTATGAGCAAAAAGGGGTTTAGCGCAGCCGGTGTGAAAACGCAATCACAGAAAGCCCGGGTTGGCGCAGCGTCAGTCCTTGAAGAGCTCCAGCGCCGCAGCGGTCATCGCATCGGTTCCGGTCTGGATCGTGCGGGCATAGTCCGGCGCAAACAGCGAGGAGTGCAGGGAAGGGAGCGGCATGCCATCGGCCTTTGCCTTGGCGTATTTCGAAGGCTCCACCGCACCAACCCAGAACAACACGCTCGGGATCTTGTCGGCGGTGCGGCTGTATTGGGAGAAATCCTCTCCGCCCATGACGGGTTTTACCTGACTCACATATTCAGAGCCCAGCTTCTTGCTGACCGCCTTCATTGCGCGGCCAGTGGTGTCCGGATCGTTATAAGTTGAGGGCGTATAGTCCGTCTCGATGGTGATTTCCGGTTCCGGCGCATCGAAGGCCGCGGCTTCCGCCTTCGCGATGCGCTCAATGCCATCCAACAGCATCTGGCGGGTATCATCGTCATAGGAGCGGACCGTCAGCAGAAGGGTGGCCTCGTCCGGAATGATGTTGTGCTTGGCGCCGGCCTTGAACGATCCGACGGTCACGACGGCGCTGTCCAGCGGATTGACGTTCCGCGAGACGAGGCTCTGCAGCGCCGTCACGATGTGCGAACCAATCAGGATCGGGTCGCGCGTCGTGTGGGGATAGGCGCCGTGCCCCCCGATCCCCTTCACGTGGATGTCGACGCTATCAACATTCGCCATGGCATAGCCGGAGGAATAGACAACGGTGCCGGACGGCGCATCGGCGGAGACATGCAGGGCAAGATTGTAGTCAGGCTTGGGGAAGCGCTCGAACAGGCCGTCGGCCAGCATCGCTTCGGCACCGAGGCCGATTTCTTCGGCCGGCTGGGCAATCATCACCAGCGTGCCCTTCCATTTGGACTTCTGTGCGACAAGGGCGCGGGCCGTGCCGAGCCAGGCCGTCATGTGCACATCGTGACCGCAAGCGTGCATGACCTTGCTGTCGACGCCCGTCCAGGTTTGCGCTTCGACAGTCGAGGCGTAGGGAACGCCCGTCTGTTCCGGCACGGGCAGGGCGTCCATGTCCGTCCGGATCAGAACGGTGGGGCCATTGCCGTTTTTGAAGACACCGACCACGCCATAGCCGCCGACGCCCGGTTTGACTTCGCCGATATCGCGCGTCGCCTTGTCGACCACCCAGTCCTGTCCGACGCCGGTGGTCACTTCGAATCCGAGAGACTCCAGTTCGCTCGCCAGGATGGAAGACGTCTTGGCCTCCTTGAACGAGAGTTCCGGCGCCTGGTGAAGCTGGAGATAGAGGTCGAGGATCGACTGGTCCGGCGTGCCGACTTCACGCACAGACATGGCGGCTGGCTGGACCGCTGCCGTTTCGGAGGCTGTGGCGGCCGCTTCGGTGCTTGTGACCGCGTTTTTGGCTGGTTCGCCGGCCGAAGGCGCTTCGTTCTTGCTGCATCCGGCAAGGGCGAGGCCCAGGGCGAGGGTCGAAATGAGAGTAGGGCGCAGCATGGCAGGTCTCCGGAAAATAGATCGGCCGACCCTAGCAAGGTTTGCCCCACTGCCAAGTGCGGTGACAGCACGCAGACGGGAAGGTGGCCTATTCGTCTTCGTCGGAGGCCAGGTCATCCGATTGGTCGCGGCGTGGCCGGGCGATCATGTCCGCGATATCTTCCAGTTCGATGAAGGCATCGGCTTCCCGGCGCAGGTCATCTGCCACCTGGGGTGGGCTGGATGTGTTCGTTGAAACGACCGAAACCCGCACGCCTTTGGCTTTCACCGCTTCCACGACGCGCCGGAAGTCGCCATTCCCGCTGAACAACACGATATGGTCCAGATGTGCGGCCGCTTCGAGCATGTCGACCGCGAGTTCGACGTCCATATTCCCCCGATGGCGCTTGCGGCCTTCGCGGTCCGTGTATTCGCGGGCGGCCTTTTTCACCACGCTGAACCCGTTATAGGCCAGCCAGTCGACCAGGGGGCGGATCGGGCTGTATTCGTCGCTCTCGACCAGTGCGGTGTAATAATTCGCCCGCAACAGCCGGCCACGGCCCTGAAATTCCTTCAGTAATTTTCGAAAATCGATTTCGAGCCCCAGTGCACGGGCGGCCGAATAGAGGTTTGCACCATCTATGAAGAGCGCGAGGCGCTCATCTTTGTAAAACGCCATGATTAAGCCTCGAAATGTCCGCAGCGGCGGGCGCGGCCGTAAATTGGGCAAAGTAAGACCTTACAGCTTAGTTTCCGCTGCAATCCGGCGCAAGGGACGGGTTGCGCGCCCTTGCTGCGCTGCATATAAGGGGCGGTTCAAAGGAGACTCTGAATCCATGGCCCGAGTGACCGTCGAAGACTGCATCGAGCAGGTACCGAACCGTTTTGATCTTGTGCTGCTTGCCGCGCACCGTTCCCGCATGATCCGCGAAGGCTCGCCGATCACTGTGGACCGCGACAATGACAAGGATCCGGTCGTCTCCCTGCGCGAAATCGCCGATCAGTCCGTTGACCTGAAAGTGGTGAAGGAAGCCCTCATCTCTGGCCTGCAGGACATTCGTCCGGGCGAAGAGAACGAGCGCGAAGCAGACCGTATGGCCCTCGAAGCTGCCCCGGCAGCGACGGAAGAAGATGTCATGCGTGCTTATCAGGCTGAGCTCGAATCCGGGCGCGACGACCGGCTCTAGGAGGTTCGATGGACGGCAGCACCCTTTCCGCCAAGGACAAAGGGGCTGGCGAAGCATCACCGGCCGCTGAGGCCGTGGATGAACACCATGTCCTCACCCGCGAAGAACTGATTGCCAAGGTCCGCGCGTACCATCCGCGCGTGAAGTCCGAGCTGCTGGGCGCTGCCTACGATTTTGCCAAGACACATCATGGCGAGCAGAAGCGCGATTCCGGCGACGCCTATTATTCCCATCCCGTAGAAGTCGCGAGCTTGCTGGCGGACGTGCATCTCGATGAGATCACGATCGTGGCGGGCCTGCTGCACGATGTTGTCGAGGATGTGGAAGAGATCGACATCGGCGAAATCGAAGTGCGCTTCGGCGCTGATGTGGCCGAACTGGTCGATGGCGTTACCAAGCTCGACCAGATCGAGTTTTCCTCCAAGGAAACGGCGCAGGCCGAGAATTTCCAGAAGTTCATCCTGGCGACGACCAGCGATATCCGCGTCCTCCTGGTGAAGCTGGCAGACCGGCTCCACAACATGCGGACACTGCATTTCCGCAAGAAGCCGGAAAGCCGTTATCGCACCGCGCGCGAGACGATGGATATCTATGCGCCGCTGGCGCGCCGGGTCGGCCTTTACCAGCTGGCCGCCGAGATGGAGGACCTGGCTTTCCAGGAACTCAACGCCGAAGCGCGCCGGGCCATCCTCTATCGCCAGGAAGAACTGGCGCTGGAGAATGCGGACGACCTTGAACGCATCCGGGCGGACCTGACCCAGCTGATGGAAATGGCCGGCATCCCGTGCCGTATCAAGGGCCGGAGGAAGGCGCCTTACTCGCTGTGGCGGAAGCTGGAGCGCAAATCGATTTCCTTCCGCGATGTGGCTGACCTTTTTGCTTTCCGTGTGATCGTTCAGTCTACGGAAGAGTGTTATCGGGTTCTGGGTGAGGTCCACACGCTGTGGGCCTGCATTCCGGACCGGTTCCGCGATTTCATCTCCGTGCCAAAGCAAAACGGGTATCAGAGCCTGCACACCACGGTGCGTGCGTCCGGCAACCGGCGGGTGGAGCTGCAGATCCGCACCGAGGCGATGGACCAGACCGCGGAGTTCGGTGTCGCGGCGCACTGGGGCTACAAGAACAAGCAGTATGGTTTCGATGCGGAATCCGCGAAGGCGGCAGGGCTTGATCCGGCGGCCAGCCTGGAAACGATTTCCGGACTGCTGCAGGACGGGGCCGATGCGCGGGAATTCCTCGAGCATGCCAAGCTCGAAATGTACCGCGAGCACGTCTTCACGTTCACACCGAAAGGCAAGCTGATCATCCTGCCGGCGGGGGCGATGCCGCTGGACTTTGCCTATGCCGTCCATTCGGCTGTGGGCGATACGTGCGTTGGCGTGAAAATCAATGGCGAGATCAAGGCGCTGCGCCGGCCGTTGAAGAATGGCGATGTGGTGGAGATCATCCGCGGCAAAAGACCGTCAGCGGTTCATGGCTGGGAAGGACTGGCGATCACCGGGCGGGCCCGTTCGGCGCTGCGCCGGCTTGTGCGTGAGCGCGATACGGCGGACTTCCGCCGCCTTGGCGAAGGCCTGGTCAATCAGGCACTGCGGCGCGCTGGCATCGATCCGGTCGATGTGAAGATGACCCATACAGCCCGGCTCGCCGGATTTGAGACGCGTGAGGAGATGGCCGAAGCCGTCGGGCGCGGCCGGATCAGTTCGGCGGATGTGATCCAGGCGGCATTCCCCGGCTACAAGGCCGAGCCGATGGGCGACCCTTCCAAGACGAAGGTCGACTCCCAGCATGCCCCGCTGCTCGTGTCCGGCCATGACCTGACCCCCGGCGTGACGCTGCACCTCGGTAAATGCTGCTGCCCGCTGCCGGGCGACAGGATCATGGGTGTCCAGGTGCCGGACCAGGGGATCGTCGTGCACGTGGCGAGCTGTCCGAAGCTGGCAGAATATGACGACAAGCCTGACCTGTGGGTGGACCTGAGATGGACCGAGCTTGCCCGGACCGATGCCATGGCAGTCGGCCGGATCCGCATCAATGCCGCCAACACGCGCGGCGTGCTGGCCAAGCTCTGTGCCGCTGTGGCGCAATCAAACGGCAACATCGTCAACATCGCCACAGTGGAGCGCCAGAAGGATTTCACTGAGCTGGTCATGGAAATTGAGGTTGAAGACCTGAAACGCCTGACGCAGATACTGGCCGCGCTCCGGTCGCTCGCAGTGGTCGACCGGGCGGTGCGTGACCAGGAGGGTGAAGATGACCAATGAAGAAGTGCTCGCGGTGTTCCGCGAGGCAGGTGCGTTGCTGGAGGGGCATTTCATCCTCTCGTCCGGGCGCCGCAGCCCGGTGTTCCTGCAGAAAGCATTGGTTTTCTCCCAGCCGGACAAGTCCGAAAAGCTCTGCGCGGCGCTTGCGAAGAAACTGACCGAGAAATTCGGCAAGATCGACGTTGTTGCCGGACCGGCCGTCGGGGGCATCATTCCGGGCTACGAACTGGCCCGCCAGCTTGGCTGCCGGTCGATCTTTGCCGAACGCGTGGATGGGCAACTTCAGTTTCGCCGTGGCTTCTCCATCACTGAGGGGGAGCGCGTGCTGATCGCCGAGGATATCGTGACGACCGGCCTGTCTTTCCGTGAAACGGTCGAGGCGCTTGAGGCACTTCCGGGCGAAGTGGTTGGCGGGGCGTGTATTATCGACCGGTCGGGCGGCCGCGCCGATGTCGGATGCGAACTTGTCTCGCTCGCATCGGTCAACTTCCCTGACTATGACGCCGACGACCTGCCGCCGGAACTGGCCCTGATGCCAGCCGTGAAGCCAGGTTCCCGAGGACTCGCCTGATGAGCGGGCGGCTGCGCCTCGGGGTGAATATCGATCATGTGGCGACCATCCGGAACGCCCGTGGAGGTGCGCATCCCGATCCGGCGCGGGCCGCAGAAATTGCCGCAGCTGCCGGGGCAGACGGTATTACGATCCACCTTCGCGAAGACCGCCGCCACATCCGAGACGGGGATCTTGATGCGATCCGCAGCGCGTCCAGCCTTCCGATCAATCTGGAAATGGCGGCGACAGAGGAAATGACTGCGATTGCGTGCGGGTTTCGTCCGCATGCGGCCTGCATTGTGCCGGAAAAGCGTGAGGAGCGCACGACCGAGGGGGGCCTCGATGTCGCCGGCCTGCACAATCAGATCTCTCCCATTGTGCGCCAGTTGCGCGATGCCGGGGCACGTGTGTCGCTGTTTATCGAACCGGACCCGGTTCAGATCGCCGTTGCTGAAGTGCTCGGCGCGCCGGTCGTGGAGCTTCACACAGGACGCTATGCCGAGCTCTGGAATCAGGGCGGTGCCGAGGCCGCCGCACCGGAACTTGGCCGCCTGCAGGCCGCGGCGGATGAAGCCCGCAAGCGCGGGATTGAGCCGCATGCCGGCCACGGTCTCACATTCGAGAATGTCGGTCCGATTGCGGCCATTCCTGAAATTGCCGAACTGAACATCGGCCATTTCCTGGTCGGCGAAGCGATCTTCATCGGCCTGGACGCTGCCATCCGCGAGATGCGCCGCCTGATGGATGAGGCGCGCGGATGATCATCGGTATCGGAAACGATCTCTGCAATATTGATCGCATTGAAAAGACGCTTGAGCGTTTTGGTGAGCGGTTCGAGAACCGCGTGTTCACCGAAACGGAGATCGCGCTGGCGCGCCGCCGCCGCCGTACGGCTGAGACCTATGCAAAGCGCTTTGCCGCCAAGGAAGCCTGCGCCAAGGCGCTGGGCACGGGCGTGCCGCGGCGCGGGGTGCACTGGAAGCACCTTGGCGTTGTGAACCTGCCGACAGGCAAGCCGACGCTGGCCCTGACCGGCGGCGCTGCAAAGCGCCTGGAGGCACTGATGCCGGAAGGGCACGAGGTCGTCATCCATCTGACAATTACCGATGACCATCCCTGGGCCGAAGCCCATGTGATCATCGAAGCCTTGCCGGTGACCGGCCAATGAAGCCCGCCCGTCCAAAACGTACCCGCTTGCGCAGCAAGGGAAAGGCCGGTGTGCCGGTTCTCTCTGACGACCGCCTGAAGGCGGCACAGGACGTTCTCGGCTACAAGTTCAAGGATGCCAAGCTGCTGGTTCGGGCGCTGACGCATCCAAGCGCTGTCGGGGGAGGCGATCCGGTACGGGAGTCCAATCAGCGTCTGGAATTTCTTGGCGACCGGGTCCTGAACCTCGTCATTGCCGAGCGCCTGATGGCGCGCCGCAAGATGGAGAGCGAGGGCGAATTGGCTCCGCGCCTGAACCGCCTCGTCAAGAAGGGCGCCTGCGCCGATGCGGTGCGCCATCTGGACCTGCACGAGTTCGTCCTTTTGTCCGATGGCGAAGAAGCCGCTGGCGGGCGAACGCGGGAATCCACGCTGGGCGATGCCTGTGAGGCGATCATTGGCGCGATCTTCAAGGATGGCGGCCTCTCGCCTGCGCGCAAATTCATCGAGAAAGCCTGGGCGCCGCAGTTTGCGTCCACCCCGGCAGAGACCAAGGATCCGAAAACCCTGCTGCAGGAATGGGCGCAGGGACAGGGCCTTCCATTACCGGACTATGATGTGCTGAGCCGGTCTGGCCCGGACCATGAACCCGTTTACGAAATCGAAGCGAAGGTCGAAGGACGCGGCAGTGCCGTGGCGACCGGACCTTCCAAACGCGAAGCCGAGCGCAGCGCTGCTGCCCTGCTGCTCCAATCGCTGGCAGGATAGATATGAGCGACACAGACATAACCCATGCCGGCTTCTGCGCCATTATCGGCGCGCCGAATGCCGGCAAATCGACGCTGACCAATCTGTTGGTCGGCGCCAAAGTGGCCATTGTGACCCACAAGGTGCAAACGACGCGCTTTCCCGTACGCGGCGTTGCGCAGACAGATCACACGCAAATCGTGCTGGTCGACACACCCGGTATCTTCGCGGCGAAGCGCCGGCTGGACCGGGCCATGGTGAAAGCCGCCTGGAGCGGCGCAGACGACGCCGATGCGATCGTGCACCTTGTCGATGCGGCGTCCTGGGTGGCGGACAAGTCAGGCAAGGAAACCGCGGCGCAGAAACACTCGATCGAAGATGACCGCCGCGTTGTCGAACAGCTGAAAGCGAGCGGCCGGAAAGCCATTCTCGCACTCAACAAGATCGACCTGTTCCCGCACGATCAGGTTCTGCCGATCATTGCGGAACTGAACGAGACGGGCGCCTATGAAGAGGTCCACATGATCTCGGCCGAGAATGGCGACGGGGTCGAAAAGCTGGAAGAGGCGATTGCCGCCCGCATGCCGGAAGGCCCGGCGCTTTACCCGCCAGACCAGGTGGCGGACCTGCCCATGCGTCTATTGGCGGCGGAAGTGACGCGCGAGAAGCTGATGCTGCGCCTGCACCAGGAACTGCCCTATCAGCTGATGGTCGAGACCGAGAGCTGGGAAGAACGCAAGGACGGATCTGTCCGGGTTCAGCAGGTCATCGTTGTTGGCCGCGAGAACCATAAATCCATGGTGCTGGGCAAGGGTGGCCAGACGATCAAGGATATCGGCCGCATGGCGCGTGAGGAACTCTCCGACATGCTGGGCCGAAAGGTGCACCTGTTCCTTTTTGTGAAGGTCGACGAACGCTGGCAGGAACGCCGGGAAAGCTATCAGGGGCTTGGCCTGGAGTTTGATGTCTGAGGCAAGATGAACTGGTCCGATGACGGAATTATCCTTGGAGGGCGCCGCTTTGGTGAAGGCGGCCTCATTCTGGATGTTCTGACGCGGACCCGGGGGCGCCGGTCCGGCCTCGTCTATGGCGGCAATTCCCGTCGGCGCCGCGCGCAATACGAAGCGGGCAATTCCGTATCCCTCTCCTGGACAGGCCGGCTGGAAGATCAGCTGGGCCGGTTCGAGGTCGCCGAAGCCACCAAGGAACGGGTATCGCGCGTGCTGGACGATGCCAGGGCGCTGGCGGCGGTATCGGCCATTACCGCCATCCTCAGAATGTCGCTGGATGAAGGTGACGTTGCGGGCTCGGCCATGTTCGAGGCGACGGAGCTGCTGCTCGACCAGATCGAGGCCCGCGAGATCTGGCCGGCGCTTTATGTGCGCTGGGAACTTGGCCTGCTGTCTGCGCTGGGCTTTGGACTTGATCTGGACGAGTGCGCGATCAGCGGCGCGAATGACGGCCTGACGCACGTCTCACCACGGACAGGACGGGCCGTGCGGGGATCGGAGGCGGAAGACTATGTCGCGCGCCTGTTCAGGCTTCCGTCCTTCCTCGTCACCTCTTCAGCGCCCGTCGGCGGCGAGGATGTCGCCGACGGGCTGAAGCTGACAGGATACTTCCTGGAGTCGCGGGTATTCCACGCGATGAACAGAGCCATGCCGCCGGAGCGGGAGCGGCTGATAAAGCGATTGGTGGGCTGAGGATCAGGCCTTGGCGCTCGGGCGCTCACCGACTTTGGCGAACCAGGCCGCATAGTTCTTGAATTCCGGGTTTACCGGCTGTCCGACGGCATTGCCGAAGGCCTGGAAGCAGAAGAGCAGGATGTCCGCCAGGCCGAAGTCATCGCCCGCAACATAGGGTTGGTCCGCCAGGCGTGCGTCGAGGAATTTGATCTTGTCCTGCGCGCACGCTTTCAGGCCGTCCGCTGCTTCCGGAATGCAGCGCATGCGGTCCTTGAACATCGGCAGGCCTTCGGACGAGCGGAACCCGTTGCCCATCGGCTCGACAATGTTGAGGTCGACCCAACGGGTCCAGCGGCGATTCTGGGCGCGCTCTTCCGGCGTATCGCCAATGAGCCGGTCGCCCGGAAATTTTTCATCGAGGTATTCGCAGATGGCTGTGATCTCTGTGACCACAGAACCGTCATCGAGAACAAGGCAAGGCGTCTGGCCGGCGGGATTGGTTTTCAGATAGGGCGCCTGACGGTTCAGGCCCTTCTGGATATCGAGGTCTTCCAGCGGAATGTCGATGCCGCGTTCCGCCATGAACATGCGAACGACATGCGGGTTGGGGCCGACCGAGTTGATGAGTTTCATGTGCTTCCTCCCAGAATGCTTCGCTCGTCATCTGCGAGCCTGAAGCATTCATAGTCGGTTCAGACAGCGCCGTCATATGTGACGTCGGGGTAGATGGGCGTTTGCTTCCTGGAGGCTGATGCCATGAAAAATTCGATGATCCTCGCCGGCGTGTTGCTGGCAGCGAGCCTGTCCGGCTGTATCGCCGTCACCGGCGTGCATGACGAGGATGTTGTGCGGGCCAATACCGACCTCGCGATCCGCGTCTGCGGCGGCGAGGCGAACGTCAAGGAGGTGACCGAGGACGGTTACCGCTGCCAGACCCGCCCATAGGGGTTTAACGACAGGTGCTGCCGGGGCCCATATCCATGTGGAAATGGTCCCGGTGCGCCGCATTGTAGTCCGGGCCCAGCGTCACCGAGAACAGGTCGCACGCGCCGGAATGCACCTTTTTCAGGAATTTGGCTTCCTTCCCGCCTTTTCCCCAGAAAGTCTTCACGTCGATCAGGCGGCCGTCTTCCAGCCGGAAACCCGAAATATCGACCGCATTGCCATGCGCATGTTCTGACAGGCGGCCGGATCCGGCGATATTCCGGCAGGAAAAGCTGCCATAGGTCTCGATCCGCGCGAGGGGCGAGCCGAGGATATCCACAGCCGCCGGGCGGGCGACATGGCGTTCCCACACATAGAGCGCCGCCGCCTCGCCACAGGTCATGCGCAGCGTCGCGGAATAGGGCGTCAGCGTCCGGTCGAGGGTCAGGGCATTGTAAAGGCCGCACTTTTCCCCCTTCGGCGCATCGTCGAGGCGCGTATAGAGCACGCCAGCCCTGTCCAGCGCCGGGAAGCAGACTTGCGGATGCTTGGCCGCACGGGCCAGCTGATGGCCCGTGCCGAGGCCAATTCTGTCGCTGAGGTCGACCGGCGCGAAGGGATTATGCCGGGGCGGCGCCGACAACAGGAACAGCGCCACGCACAGCGCGGGTACGGTCAGAAGGACAAACCAGGCGCGTAAGTGAGGCATCTGCAGTCAGTACCTATAGGGTTCCTTAACCAAAGGGCTATTTCTGTTAACTTAAGACTGTTCGCGACTCGCAGGCGATTCTGCCCGCGGACCTGCACCAGAATGTGGCACGAACCGAGAAGGGGCCAGAATGTCCGACCTCAAGGATGGCGAGCCGGAAGACCGGATCATCAATGAACCCATGAGCGAGGCGCTTTCCAAGCGCTATCTCGCCTATGCGCTCTCGACGATCACGGCGCGGGCCCTGCCGGATGTCCGCGACGGGTTGAAGCCCGTTCAGCGGCGTATCCTGTACGGCATGCGCGTGCTGCGGCTGGACCCGGAAGGCGGCTATCGCAAGTGTGCGAAGATCGTCGGCGACGTGATGGGTAACTTCCACCCGCACGGCGACAGCTCGATCTATGACACGCTGGTGCGCCTGGCGCAGGATTTCACGGTTCGCTACCCGCTGGTCGATGGCCAGGGGAACTTCGGCAACATCGACGGCGACAGCGCCGCCGCCTATCGTTACACCGAAGCGCGGATGACCGTTGCGGCAGAATTGCTGCTGGATGGGCTCAGCGAAGACGCGGTCGACTTCCGGGCGAACTATGCCGAGAACGATGAAGAGCCGGTCGTCCTTCCGGCTGGCTTCCCGAACCTGCTGGCCAATGGCGCGAGCGGCATTGCCGTCGGCATGGCGACTTCGATCCCGCCGCACAATGCCGCCGAAGTGATCGACGCGGCGCGGCTGCTGATCGAGAAGCCGAAGGCCACCACAGCCGAACTCATGGACTTCGTGAAGGGGCCGGACTTCCCGACCGGCGGCATCATTGTCGAACCCTACGAGTCGATGCTCGACGCCTATGAGACAGGCCGCGGCAGCTTCCGGATGCGGGCGCGCTGGGAAACCGAAGACACCGGCCGGGGTACTTACCAGATCGTCGTCACCGAAATTCCCTATCAGGTGCAGAAGTCGCGTCTGCTGGAGAAGCTGGGCGAGCTGATCGAAGCCAAGAAAGTTCCGCTGCTGGACGATGTGCGCGACGAGTCCGCTGAGGATGTCCGCCTGGTCCTCGTGCCGCGGTCCAAGACGATCGAGCCAGACGTGCTGATGGAAAGCCTGTTCAAGGTCTGCGATCTGGAAACGCGCTTCAGCCTCAACATGAACGTGCTGCACAACGGCGCGCCGCAGGTCATGGGCCTGAAGGATGTGCTGCAGGCCTATCTGGAGCACCGCCGCGAGGTCGTCGTGCGCCGGGCGCAACATCGCCTCGACAAGATCGAGAAGCGCCTCCACCTGCTCGACGGGTATCTCAAGGCCTTCCTCAATATCGACGAGGTCATTCGCATCATCCGGACCGAGGATGAGCCGAAACCTGTCCTGATGGAGACGTTCAGTCTCACGGATGTACAGGCTGAAGCGATCCTCAATCTCCGCCTGCGCGCCCTGCGCAAGTTGGAAGAAATGGAGATCCGCGGTGAGCACAAGAAGCTGACCGAGGAACGCGAACAACTGGTCCTGCTGCTCGGATCGACACGCCGGCAGTGGACGAAAGTGTCGAAAGAGCTGAAAGCGGCGCGCGATGCCTTTGATCCGGACTCGGAGCTCGGCCGCCGCCGTGCAACCTTCTCCGACGTCAAGGAAGTGGACCTCGCCGCCGCCCTCGAAGCTTCCAAACCCAAAGAGCCGATCACGGTCGTCCTGTCCCAACAGGGCTGGATCCGCGGCATGAAGGGCCACGGCCTCGATACCAGTTCCGTGAAGTTCAAGGATGGGGACGAGCTCTACCTTGTCGAGGAAGTGATGAGCACGGACAAGCTCATTCTGATGTCCTCAGACGGACGGTCCTTTACCATGGCGGCCGACAAGCTGCCCGGCGGACGGGGGCATGGTGAGCCGATCCGCCTGACGATTGACCTGGAAGACAGTGTCGACATCATCGCCATGTTCCGGTTCGAACCTGAGCGCAAACGCGTCATGGCGTCCTCCACGGGCTATGGTTTCGTGGTCGACGAGAAGGAGCTGGAGTCGAACCGCAAAGCTGGCAAGTCTGCCGTGAACACCGGCAAGGGCCATCTCGTCTGCTGCCCGGTCGTCGAAGGCGACATGCTTGCCGTCGTCGGCACCAACAAGAAGATGCTGATCTTCCCGCTGTCCGACCTGCCGGAAATGGCACGCGGCAAGGGCAACAAGGTGCAGGCCTACAGCGGCAAGGCAGAACTGAAAGACCTGATCACCTTCGACAAGCGCGATGGCCTGATCGTCATGACGGGCGGCCGCCACCGTGCTTTCCCGGAATGGAAAGACTGGAAAGGCCAGCGCGCCCAGGCCGGCAAGGTCGTTCCGAAAGGCTTCCCGAGAAGCGGGACGTTTACAGGCTGATAAAGAGCGCCCGGCCAGACAGCCGGGCGTTTTTCATTCCACTCAGTAAACCCGTGCGACCGTCTGCTTCATGAGCGGGCCGATCTCCGTGTGCAGAACAAGGTCGGCATAGGAGTCGTGGTCGGTTTCGTCGCGATTGACGATCACCACCGTGGCGCCCGTGCGCTTGGCGATCACCGGCAGTTCGGCGGCCGGGTAGACGACCAGCGATGACCCCAGCACGATGAACAGGTCGCTGAGGGCGGCCTCTTCCATGGCGCGGTTCATTTCGTCTTCCGGCATGGCCTGGCCAAAGGAGATGACCGCCGTTTTCACAAGTCCGGTGCAGAAGACGCAGGTGATGTCCTCGCCGGCTTCCCAGCGGGGCTTCAGGTCTTCCAGTTCGTAGCGTTTGCTGCACTGCAGGCAGCGGGCATAGCTGGCATTGCCGTGCACCTCGATCACCCGGTCGTCGGCCACGCCGGAGGCCTGGTGGAGATTGTCGACATTCTGGGTGATGACACTGGAAACCTTGCCCATCCGTACGAGGTCGGCCACGGCGTGGTGGCCATCATTGGGCTTGGCGCCGGTCCAGCCAGCGGGATTGTTGAACACCCGGTTCCAGGCTTCGGTCCGCTGCTCGCGGGAGCTGACGAAATCCTGGAAATAGATCGGTTTCATCTTGCTCCACACGCCGCCGGGGCTGCGGAAATCGGGAATGCCGCTTTCGGTCGAGATGCCCGCGCCGGTGAAAACCACGGCGCGGCGGCATTGAGAAATCAGGCTGGCAAGTTCTTCGGGTGCGTCAGTCATGTTCCTAATGCTACACAATTTGAGCGGCAGCGCTACTGGCCGTTACCTTCCACGGGCTGACCCAAGAACATGACGGCGGCGCCCAGGATGGCGAACGCCGCGAAGGCGGTGCCGCGTATGGGGGCTTTCGCTTCCCGGAAGGCGCCCACGGACGCGATCGCGCACTGCAGCGCGTAGTAATAGGCGAACGCCTTCGAGGCGAAGCTGATGATCTGGAAGATGTGCGAGAACCAGGTCAGGCCCAGCCCGATCAGGACGAGGATCAGGTAAGCCATCCGCGGCGACATCCGGCCTTTGGACAATTCTTCCACCAATCCGCCTGCGCCGCTGGTGTCCGCAATGGCGGCGCTGAACTGCGCCGCCAGGGCCGCGACGATCAGCATTGCCGGCAGAACGGCCGAGACGATCCTCATCATGTCGACGATCGCCGTTTCCGTCAGCGGCACGGTTTCGGCATCGAAGGCGTAGGTCAGCAGCAGGACATAAATCATGTAGATGGCGGTCGCGAGCCATTGCGAATACTGCATCGAGCGGACCCGCATGGCGGGCTTGTATTCGTCGCCCAGATAGCGGGATGTCTCGAACCCCTGTACGGTGATGATCAGGCCAAACGCCAGGGCGATGCCGGTCCAGCCCGTTTCGGCCGGCGCCATGGCGACGAGGTGTCCGCCTCGGGCTTGGCCGGCGAAATAGATGCTGAGGCCGGCCAGAAAGCCCGCAATGATGGCGAGCTTCAGGCTGACGGTGACCTGCTCCATCCGCTCCATGGCCGAGAAGCCGCGCAGCCAGCCGACCGCAAGGATCAGGATCAGCGCCGCGCTGGTGACCGTCTTTGCAGCAGCGGGGGAGTTCAGCGGCGTCATCTTCACCGCAAAAGCGCCGAACAGGTTCAGGTAGTAGGCAACCGAAATGCAGTAGGCGAAGGACAGGGCCCAGGAGGCGATATATTCGGTCCGCCGTTCCAGGGATGAGCGTTTCGGGTGGCGGTCAATGTTCGCGATATTGAACCGGATCGCTGCGCCGAACGAATAGGCGGCGAGACACAGCAACGCCATTACCGCAGGCGCATACTTGCCATAGGAATGGGACAGGATCGGCCCGAGGACGAGGAAGCCGCTGCCGATGATCGAAGCGAGCGGCGTCACCGTCGCACGCCAGGCGCGGAGATCGCGCACGCGCGGCCACATCAGCAGGCCGAGAATACCAAGCGTGATGACGCTGATGAGGATTTCCTGCAACAAGCCGGCCGGTTCCTTCAATGCCCTGAACAGAATGGATGAGACTGCACCGGGTTCCGTTTACGGGGCGTTTCGGGCTGCCGTCTACACGACTGTCCCGAACAAGTGGCCGATCACGCCGGTCACAACCATGGCGGCAACGCCCCAGAAGACGACGCGTGCGGACGCGCGCAGCTTGCTGGCTCCGCCCGCCCTGGCCGAGGCGGCGCCGAGGATTGCGAGGCTGATCAAGGAGACCACCGCCACGACCGGCGTGATCTGGCCGAGCGGCGCGATGGCCGCGGCGAGGATCGGCAGGGCCGCGCCGATGGTGAAGCTGGCGGCAGAGCTGAAGGCCGCCTGCACCGGCCGGGCGGCGACCGCATCGTTCATGCCCAGCTCGTCGCGCGCATGGGCTTCGAGCGCATCATGCTCTGTTAGCTGGCGGGCCACTTCGCGGGCTGTTTCCTCGTTCAGGCCGCGGCTCTTGTAGATGTCGGTCAGTTCCTGCAGCTCGGCTTCCGGATGGCTCTTGAGGGCTGCCCGCTCCACTTCCAGGTCGGCTTTCTCAAGATCGGCCTGCGAGGAGACGGAGACATATTCGCCCGCCGCCATCGACATGGCGCCGGCCACCAGGCCCGCCAGGCCTGCGGTGAGGATGGCGCCGGTGGACGCCTCCGCCGAGGCGACACCGATGACGAGGCCGGCGGTCGACAGGATACCGTCATTCGCCCCCAGCACGGCCGCGCGCAGCCAGCCGATCCGCTGGAAATAGTGGTGTTCGGTATGGATGTAGGTATCGGCAGATTTGGGAGGCATTTCTGTCATGACGGGATCCTCTGCGGTTTTCCATGCGTGGCCAAACAGGGCCCGATGGTCAAGCATGCATATCGCCCCGGCTTCGCCAATGCTGGCGGGCTTTCACTTGCGCGATGTCGCGGTGCCGTTTAGGCGTTGAGACACAAGGCTTTCCGGAGGGACACCCATGCTTATTGCGCTTGGCATTATCGTCGCCATTATCGGCTTTATCATCCTGATCTACAACGGGTTGGTGATGAAGCGGCAGCGGGTCAACCAGGCCTTTGCCGACGTTGATGTACAGCTGAAACAGCGCCAGAACCTGATCCCGAATCTCGTGGAAACGGTCAAAGGCTATGCCAAGCACGAGCAGGAAACCTTCCAGCAGGTGATCGAGGCCCGCAACGCCGCGCAAAGCGCGTCGACCCCCTCCGAAATGAGCCAGGCCGAGGGCATGCTGACCGCGTCGCTGGGCAAGCTGTTCGCCCTCGCCGAAGCCTATCCGGACCTGAAGGCCAACCAGAACTTCATCCAGTTGCAGAACGAGCTGTCTTCCATCGAGGACAAGCTGGCCGCCGCGCGCCGCTTCTACAATTCGGCGGTTCAGGACTACAACACCTCCCGTGAACAGTTCCCGGGCTCCATCATTGCCGGCATGTTCAATTTCGAAGGCCGGGACTTCTTCGATGTCGGCGTCGAAGGCCGCGAGGCGCTCAGCACCCCGCCGGAAGTGAAGTTCTAGGCGCCTGCCGGATGTGTTAGCCTCCTGTCGAACACGGGAGGTGACCATGAAAAGATTTATCGGATCGGCGGCAGTCCTGACTGTCGCCGTCCTTGTATCCGGCTGTGCCTCCGGCGCCAGCAGCGCCGGCTGGAGCGCGTCGAGCTGGAACGGCCTGGCGCCGCAAAATGTCTATGGCGGCAATTACCAGTTCTACGCGGCCCCCGCCGAAGGGCAGGGCTTCAAGCTGAAATTCTCGGTCAAGACCGACGGCAATTTCAATATCGCCAGCGCCGGCCCACCTGCCGAGGCAGACCTTGAAGCCGCCGCAAAGGCCGCTGCGCCGGAGGGCTGCACGCTCGTCTCGGTGGCGCGCACAGCGGATGGCGGGGCGATCGCCGATTATAATTGCGGCGAGGCGGAATAGGCCAGCCAGCACGCGCGACGCCCGTAAAGGCGCTTGGTCGGCAGGCTGATTTTCGAGAAGGATGTCTGCGTCAGGTTTCCGGCAAGGGCAGGTTTCGCGAAGATGCGGGCGCGCCTCCGCACGGCGCCGGAAACGCAGCAAGGCGGTCAGGGCGCACATCGAACCGATTATAGGAGGGCTGCATGGCCGTGCCGTTGCAGGCCGCGGCAAGCCGGGCATTCGGATACGGGGACGGTGTCAGACTTAGCCGTTCGCGCTTCTGCGACGGCATCCAGTCAATCGACGTAAGGAACACGCGGCCATTCGGCGAGACGCTTGTCTTATGACTTTTCGTGCCGTTTGGGAGATATTGGCACCGCCGCCGAGAGTGCGAGCTCCCGGACGGCGGCGAGGGTCGGATCGTCGTGACGC
>MDTD01146242.1_pt1 | contig 32335 bp, 18 predicted proteins | sample 811221 | NCBI WGS metagenome assembly MDTD01 (sample SAMN05326646, study PRJNA326480) | marine metagenome | isolation source: seawater | place: Pacific Ocean: South West | collected 2011
CCCGTGCATGTCGATGATCAGCGGGACGGCCACCTCGGGATCGAGGTCCTCAGGCACGTGGGTCTGCCAGCATCTCGTCAGGTTGTCGTGATCGATGCAGGTGTAGACGCCATCCTCAGTATACGGGATCGAGGGGCCTCCCGAACCGTCCCCGTCACCACCCTCACCGGACGGATTACCGTCCCCGAAGCAGCCCGCCAATACGTTGCAAACGAGGATGGCGAGGATTAGGCCCGCCACCGCCCTGCGCATGACCGACCAGCAGCCGCTCAGGCTTCAAACCCTCCTCGGGTCCCGGCGCCTGCATCAAGTTCAAGCCCGACAACGCCCCGTGGATAGCCTGATGGCCTAGGCTCGAGGCCTGTTGTGGCAGTATCTGGCATGACGCCATACTCAAGATGAATAACTAGGAGATGCCGCACCCCCCTCATGGAGCAAGGAACTGTGAAGTGGTTCAATCAGAAGAAAGGGTACGGGTTCATCGAGCGCGAGGGGGCGGAGGACCTCTTCGTGCACATATCCGAGGTGGACGGCCAGATACGCGACGGCGACGCCGTCGAGTTCGAGGTCGCCGAGGGCCCCAAGGGCCCTAACGCCGTCAAGGTCAGCAAGACCGAGTGAATCAGCCAAGCTCCGGCGAGTTCAGCGCGTAGTTGTGCTCCAGGGCCTCAGCGACGCTCACCCAGTCAGGGGTGCTCCCGTCCACCCAGTCGTAGCGGTGCCCGGGTATCATACGCCAGTCCCCCGGCAGGCTCTCGAGGATCTCCCTCCCCCTCCTGATGCTGTCCCACTGCGCCTGCGGATTAGATCCGGGAAGGTCGACGCGCCCCATCCCGTTCGTGAACAGGAGGTCGCCAGCGTGGAACACCTCGTGCCCATGGAGCGTGACATGGCCCGGGGCGTGGCCGGGGGTGTGGGTCACAGTGAGGCGGATCCCCCCGGCCGACCACTCCACGCTCTCGCCCGGGGCGTGGTCCCAGTCGTTTGTGAAGGGCACCTCGCCGAAGACCACGTGGCCGAGAAGACCGGGCACCCGGGCGTCCACATGCCCCCAGACCTCCAGCTCGGGATACAGCGCGATCATGCCCGGGTACCCTGCAGCGTGGTCCCGGTGCGTGTGCGTGTAGAGGAGGTGCGTGGGGCTGAGACCTTCCTCTGACAGGGCAGAGCCCCATTCAGACGCGTCGAAGGGATCCACTATCGCCACTATTCCCGCACTGCGATCGATGAAGGCGGTGTTCATGTTCAGGTACGGCCCCATCATGGTGACCCACACCTCAATTCCGTCTTCGGACACCCTCTTGTCGAACTCGCCTTCCCCGAGCATGACCCCCTCGTACCTACGGCACCTCAAAGAGGTGACCTGCGACCGGGGAGTCGGAGGACCCCCCGCATGAGGTACGACCACGCCGAGATCGAGCTTCGGTGGCAGGACGAGTGGGAGCGTGCGAATGCCTTCCACGCAGATGTGGATCACTCCAAGCCCAAGTTCTACTGCCTCGAGATGTTCCCCTACCCCTCCGGCCGTATGCATATGGGTCACGTGCGCAACTATTCAATCGGCGATGCAATGGCCAGATTCCATCGCCTCATGGGGAAGAACGTTCTCTACCCGATGGGTTACGACTCCTTCGGTATGCCGGCAGAGAACGCCGCCAAGAAGGAGAGAGGACACCCGGCAACAGTCACCGACCGCAACATCTCAAGCATACAGGAAGATCAGCGAAGAATGGGCTACTCGTATGACTGGAGACGTCGTTTAGCAACTTCAGATGTCGATTACTATCGATGGAACCAGGAGATGTTCCTGGATCTGTATGACCGCGGACTCGTCGAACGCCGCTCAGCACCTGTGAACTGGTGCGTAGACTGTGATACCGTGCTAGCCAACGAGCAGGTGAAGAACAACCGCTGCTGGAGATGCGGACTCGATGTGGTACAGCGCGACATGGCTCAGTGGTTCCTCAAGATGACCGACTACTCTGATGAGTTACTGGATTCATTGGACGAAATCGAATTCCCTGAAAACGTCAAGGCTATGCAGAGGAACTGGATAGGCCGTTCCAGAGGAGCAGAGATCAAATTTAACACCGAGAAATCCGGTGCGGAAATCTCCTGTTTCACAACACGCCCAGACACAATATTCGGAGTTACGTTCCTAACGCTTTCTCCCGAGCATCCTCTTTGCGAGGATCTGTGCAGAGGCACTGAGTGGGAGGAGGGTTGGAGAAATCTTAGGGACGAGTGCGCCAGGCTTTCCGAATTCGAGAGAATCAACCTCCTGAAGGAAAAGAAGGGAGTATTCCTCGGTCAGCATGCAATCAATCCACTGAGCGGCGATCGAATACCGGTATACGCCGGCAATTTCGTAGTTGCGGGATACGGGACAGGAGCCGTGATGGCAGTCCCCGGCCATGATCAGCGCGATTTCGATTTCGCCAAGACATACGATCTTGAAATCAGAAGGGTCCTCGTAGAGAAACCCGGCGACGATCCAAACCACCCCCTTGAGCAGGCATTCACCGACTACGGACCAATGGTCAATTCCGCCCGCCCAGAATTCGACGGTCTATCTGGCGACGATGCCAAATCAGCCGTTATTGACGCACTCGAGTCCGAGAACACCGGACTGGGCACGACTCAGTATCGTCTCAGGGACTGGCTGTTGAGCAGACAGCGTTTCTGGGGCACTCCGATTCCCATGATACATTGCGATTCATGCGGTATCGTACAGGTGCCCCGAGAGGACCTTCCCGTGGAACTGCCCTTGGATGTGACTTTCACAGAAGATCAAAGTGGCAACCCGCTCTCAAGCCACGATGGATTCACCAACGTGACTTGTCCTTCTTGCGGCAGTGCAGCATCGCGTGAGACAGATACGATGGATACATTCTACGACTCATCGTGGTATTTCATGAGATTTTGCGATGCCAATAATAGCGAATCACCATTCTCCAGAGAATTTGTCGACTATTGGATGGAGGGAGGGGTAGACCTCTACATCGGTGGTATCGAACACGCAGTGATGCATCTGCTCTATGCCCGATTCTTCACCAAGGCTACCAGGGATATGGACATGAACTCGGTCGGCGAGCCTTTCGGCCGTCTAGTGTGTCAGGGCATGTTGAATGCACCCGCGCCATATTGCTCTGATTGCAATGCCGAGTTTCATGTTGAACTCGAAGGAAAAGAGTGCCCAACTTGCGGGTCCATACTTGGCTCGAGATCCGCCAAGATGAGCAAGTCGCTTGGAAACACCGTCAGTCCAGGAGACATGGTCGAGAGGTACGGCGCCGATACAGTTCGACTGTTCATCTTGTTCGGCGCCAATCCCGAGGCAGGAATGGAGTGGTCAGACACAGCCATAGAGTCCAACCATAGGCATATCCTCTCGATCATAGACGCCTTCTCATCAGTATCCACAATGGATAGCGACCAGAATCAGATTGATGAATGGCTCAGAGCAAGAGGTAGAGCAAATCTAGCCCGATGGATCGATTGTATGCAGGCTGTCAGCCTGAGAGAGGGGGTAATGATCAGCCATTTCGAGATGCTATCCGATTGGCAGTGGTATGTCAGGAGAGGAGGCCGAAATAGAGATTCAGCGATTGAATATCTGTCAAAGTGGGCCCATATGATCGCACCTGCCACGCCGCATATTGCAGAGGAGCTCTGGACCAAGATAGGTGGCAAGCAAATGCTTGCCAATACCGTGCTAACCCAAGACCAAGCCCATGAGAACGATTCGGTGACACTCGCCGAGGAGGCATATCTTCGAGACGTCATCGACACGGCAAGGACCCTGCTGCCCCTCGCCCAGAAGCATTCAGAGAAACCGATCAACCGGATCGTCATACAGACCGCTCCTGAATGGTCTGCAGATCTCGCTAAGGAGGCCATCGAACTCAAAGACTCAAGCTTCGATTTTGTCAGAGAAGGAATGTCATTCATCAAGAAGCACCAGTCATTCGCCAATTCAAGCGACAAAGGCGCAGTCATACAGTTTTGGTCATCAATCACCACGGGTTCAAAAAAGAGACGTGGAAAAGTGCAGACTTGGACCGCTGAGGAGGCGACATTAATCAGAAGCGGAGCCAATGAGGGAGCAATTCTCGAATCAAGATCGCAGTTCATAGCTGCGACTCTTGGGATAGAAAATATCGAAGTGTACGAGGCAGGCACAGGGGAAGATGCCGGTGGAAAAGCGAAGTTTGCACAACCCCTTGAACCCGGTATCGCCTTTTTGTGAGGTTAGCGAAATGGCAATAGTGCTTTACGATGATTTCTGCGAGTCCTGCACTGCATGGGCCCGATTCATCGAGAAACGCTCCAAGGGAACCCTTTCTCTTCTAGGCCAAGAAACCCCTGACGGAAAGGCCGTAATCGAAAAGCGCCCCCTTGAACTGAGCGATGTCGACTCGGTGTTTTTCGTCGATGATGAAGGTAAGTGGACGGCAAAATCGACTGCAGCACTTCAGATTGTCAGGCAACTGAGGTTCCCATGGCCCATGGCCTCAATCGGCCTTCTCATCCCTAGATTCATCCGAGACGCTGTCTATGATGCTTATGCGAAACGAAGATTCCGCACATTCCAATGATCCGTATCGTACGCTGGGTTCATGTCAGGGTGACCACACGGATGACCGTTGAACGATAAGGAAGACGGCGGGCCACGGAGGCGAAGCCGCTCTCAGAGAAGACCACGAAAGGCCAAGGCCCAAGGTGAACAGAACTCTGAAGCGGTCCAGAGAGCACTTGAGAGATTCGTAATTTCCCCCCTCCCAATGGGCATCCCGGAGAGCATCGACCCACCTCCTCAGAAGATAGAGATCAACTGGCCCGTCAATGCAGTGGCAAAGGCAGTCCAAAGAAAGACAGGCGATATTGTCAGCCGTCCGGGGGAATTCGGATTCCTTCCCCAAGAGAGGGTTGATGAGATTTCAAAAAAGATTTCTGATTTAGATATCACTTTGGAGCAGGCACTCTCACTCAGGGCCGCGTTGAATCAGGAGAAAAGCGTCTATTCGCATGGGCGTTTAATGAGACGTTCTAATGAACTCCGAAGAAGGTATGAAAGTGGAGATTCAGTAATATCTCTCTCAAAGCGCTTCGATGCTCCCCCCGTCAATACTTTCAGGGCCATTCTTACTGGACGTGGATGGTCTAAGAATAGGATCAAAGAGTCTCTAAAATCTCCGAAATCTAGGCTCAAAGAACGTGACTTCGAACAATTCCAACTCGCGGAGGAAGCAGATCGAGTCAGCTCAGTCAATCAATCCGAGACGCAGACCGCAGCTGAGGTTTTCGAGCACATTCTATGTTCGTACTTTTCCTCAATCGGCGTACGTTTCAGAAAACAAGAAGATCTCGAGGTCGAGCAGAAGAGAAGTGAGGGAAGAGCAGTCATCACGCCAGACCTCCTTCTCCTTGACGATGTTAGGATAAATGGAATTCCATGTGCATGGATAGATGCTAAGCATTTCTTCGGCGCCGCATTGAAATTCCCCCGGAAGAAAACCCAGAAGCAGGTCGATCGCTATGTTTCAGAATATGGCCAAGGTGCAATCGTATACCGACATGGGTTTTGTGAAGCGCTCGATCTAAAAGGAGCAGTTCTGCTTGACTCCTCGCCGTTGGATCTTTCCGATTTAGAAGCTTTTCACGAGAATAATAGATCATAGATGTGATTCCGCATCACTTATTCCCACCTTCATGCATTCAAGCCCTTTATTCCGAATCTCAAGCATAACGGCGTCGAAGTCAACCTCACTTTCCAATCTCTTCTTGGTCACGATTATGCTTCTACCAAGAAGACACAGCGAAGCCACCGCGTCTTGATCGCTTTTTGTGATTGAATCCTCCACCATCTTGAGTAGGTCCATCCGACTACTATCATCCAATAGGCCACTTTCTTCTACAAAAGACCGTGCACACGATATCAAATCAATCCAGGAGTCTTCTCCCCATCTTCCTTCAAGCGTGGAGAGCAATCTATCTCCTGATTGGGTGATTTTCTCCTTCCAGAGAGGATCATCGATGTACTCGCTGGTATGATGTCCCTTTTGATCAGGCCAAATGAGAATAACCTCCATTTCGTTTGACCAACCCCTTGAGATTCCTGGCCCACTTTGCAGATCTCCTCCCGAGAACGGAGATCCCGGTGAAGTCCGAATCTCAATCCCGCCTGCTGAAATTCCCAATACATCTCCCAACCCTGAAGAGGTCTTCCTTTCGCATACATGCGCATGTAACATTGACCGCCTAAGGGAAATCTCGTATTCTTCCCCCATCGCACGTTGAATAGCCCTTGAAGTTGCGACAGCCAATGCAGCCGACATTCCGAATCCCTGTGAAGGAGGTAGACGATTACGAATAACCAGCGTCCAGTGTTTTTGTTTGATCAGCGGCAAGTCATCTGCGACGATCTCGACAATTTCTCGGACCAGGCCAGTATCTCCGTGGTGCCCTTCGAAACGGATATCAAGCCCCCAATCCCCAGATGACCCTTTGACTGCAACATCGCAGCCGGTATCGAGGCATATCCCAGCACCCCTGCTGCCTTGCAGGTATGCTTCTGGAGCACTGTCTTCCACAGTGAACAATAGTGTGACATGCCCGCCACAGGAGGCATGCCCAATCGCGGGGACCTTCATTTCGACCCCCACTGGGCATCAGTCCTTGAAGGGATTAGGTAACCCATCAGAGAACGTGTTCAATATCGTCCTTGATTGCACTGAAACGCTCAGAGAGTTTAGCAAAGGACGCATTTAACGCATCTCCGGGGCTCATTGACGCATCAGTTTCGAAACTCATGATGAATTCACCCTCTACATCTTCAAGTCCTATAGCGTCAGCGAACGAGTCTCTCATTCCAGTCCCGGCTCCGACATTGTGAAGATCTTTTTTCAGATCCAATACCTTGGATATGTCCTCAAGCCTACCATCTTTGAAGTCCTTCTTAGACACTCTAAGTCCCATGTCAAAGAGAGTTTTGGCCTTTTTCGCGTTATTGATTACTCCTACCTGCCTTGGGAAGAAAGACACCCCTGCAACAGTAGACCATTTTGCATGATCCTTGCCGTAACCTATCTTCGCAGTAGCCCAGAATTCCATCATCTGACCCTCGTAGAGCCTTGTTATCGGTATATCTCGATACTTCTCGGGAATGCTTCCCGAATCATCTCCCAGGAAAACAAGATCGCCAGCTGTGATTGTGCTTCCTTCCTTGGATCCAAACGCGCGAAGCGTGTAGATCATGTTGCACGTTGGGCAACCCCTGTCTTCCTCTACCAGATCTTTACAATCCGGACATTCATCCTCAGATGTGTAAGCCCCCATATCCGTTGGGATTGGAATCATCGCCATTCTCTGGGCTATCATCTCGTCTGGAATCGCACTGTTTGTCTCCCATACAACGTAGTCCTCCCCTTCCTTCTCGAAAAGTGCATCGCACTTGGAACACCCCGTTCCCCCTGCTGAGCGCCGAGCGACGCCTGCCGGATTGAGATGACCACACTTGGAGCACTGATCATATGTTCCCATCTGGAACCTAACGCTGTCTACGGCCATCTTAGGAATATGTGCCATTAGATTTCGCCTTACTGCATTCAAGAGTGCGCGATCAGCGTCTTTGAAGAGGACGCTAATCTGATCGTCTTCCTCGGAAATAATTTCTACAGATACCATACTATCACCTCATACTCGACGACCACGTCGTCCCCCCTTCTTCTTGGTCCCATCTGTTGGGATTGGAGTCACATCCTCGATTCTCGCCACTTGAACGCCCGCACGGGTCAGTGCTCGTATCGCGGCTGTTGCGCCGGGTGCGTTCGGAGATCTATTGCCCCCTGCACCTCTGTACTTCACTATGACTTGGTCGAATTCTTTCTCAAAAAGAAGCTCAGCCATCCTCTCAGCCGATCTCATGGCGGCAAATTGACTGCTCTTGTCACTCCCTTTTTTGGTAATCATGCCTCCAGATACCTTTCCTATAGTTTCAGCACCGGTAAGGTCAGTTGCAGTCATGAGCACGTTGTTGTATGTCGTGAATATGTGGAGAACCGCTTTCCTACCCATCATTCTCCCTCCTTAGGAATGGTATCCTCGATGGTAGGGGCCGATTCAGCATCTGCCTTCACCTGCTCCACGAATTCTTCTTCCGCATCGTTGCTTGCTTCCTCTTCGTCATTCGTCGATCCAGGCATCCTGCGCTCTTCCATCTCCCTCCGGAATGCATGTTGCGGGTCGATGTAGGGAGAACCCGGAGAGTATCCGAGCTCTTCTTCCTCACTTCGAAGAATCTTGTAACCGGGGACAGTCATTCTTTGATCGCCAATAGAGATGTGTCCGTGAACGATTAGGGTCCTAGCAGAGCGCATAGAAGGAGCCAGACCCTTGAAGTAGACAACCGACTGCAGCCTTCTCGAGAGCATTTGTTCCACTGTAATGGAAAGCACATCGTCCAACGAGGACTCCTCGTGAAGCAGTCCCTTGTTGTGAAGTGAGCGAAGAAGATCCCCCTTCTCTCTTGCGAAGTGCCCTTCGCTCGAATCTACTCTACCAATCAATTTCATGGCTTGATTACGATGTCGACGAAGAGCAGATTTCTCTCTCCATATCTCTCTCATTCCTCCGACTTTTTTCAGGCCGAATTGCTCCTTGAGTCGATGCTCTTCTTCTATACGAGCCTCTTTCCAGGGATGGGTCGGGCGGTCAGTTTTTGGACGTGCAAATTTAGGATGGCCCATTCTTCAACACCTCACTTCTTCCTCTCAACACCGAGTGTGGCGCCGCGCCTTCCGTTCGAACGGAGGCGCTGACCTCTCAGTTTGTGACCACTTCGATGACGGATTCCTCTGTAACTTTTAGTCGCTGCAAGACGGGCAACATCGTCGTCCTTGGTCAGCCTGACATCCATGGATACCAGATGAGCGTCTTCGTTGGTGGTTAGATCTCGCTGTCTGTTAACCATCCACCACGGGACCATCGTAGCAAACTCATCGATCGCTGTTCTAAGCTTGTCTTGTTCACCGTCTTCTAGATGCCCGGAGAGTTTACTCCCGTCGACACCAGCTATTTTGCAGATCTGCTCAGCACTTCTTTCCCCAATTCCTCTGATTGAAGTTAGGCCTTGCTTAACCTGCTTTAACCCGTCAATATCGCTGTCTGCTATTCGAATAATATAGGAGAAATCGTCTCCTAGTTGGCCTTCGTCAATTTTTGCCATATTTCGGTTCCCCCGTGTTCACTGGTCGCCCAGTGGCCCTCTCGAGCGGCTTTGCGACTTGACCGCTCTTTATGAATGGAACGGAGTCCCTATCTATGGCAATTTCTTACACAAAAAGAGTGAATTTCCACCCGGAGCATCAACTAAGAAACCCCCTTCCCCCTCAGTTTCCCCAAGAATGGAATCGAGCCTGTTAACGATTTTAGTGTGCATCTTCGGATCACATGCGCATCTGATTTGGACTTTCGAGAGACCACACCTCATAGCCGAAGCAGCCAGCGAATCAAGCATCATCAGATTCAATGACCCTTCGATGCGCTCTTCGACTCTGCCGTGTATCGGCGTAAATGCCCTAGAAGTACAATTAATCGGCAACTCTTCATCCAGTATCGCCATGGGTCTCCTGTCCGAATCATGAACCCACTTGACCCTCCCCCCTTGGCCCGCGCCTTTCTCATAGGCCATCCGAAGGCCGCTTTGTGTCACAACAGGATCAACCAACGCCAAGATTTCTCCAACGACCGGGTCAATATCCACCCATTCGGCATGATAGTCTCCTGCTTTTCCTGAAAGAGCATCAAATGAACCGTCTCTATGTAGTCTAACGCAGCGAACCCCGCCATCCTCCTGCGCCAAGCCCCCCGTATGGACTGTTAGACGGTCAACTCTACCGCCACCGCGGCTTAGCCATTCCCACGTCAAATTCACACCAGGAAACAATTCTCTAACGATGGCCTCAACCTCCATTCGCTGTTTCGGGGCCAATCTAGGAGAGAGATCGAGCAATAGGCTGACACCTAATTCACCGCTTTCTAGATAATCCGACCAAGCTTCTAGCAGAGGTCTCAGAGGAGGCTCCATTTCGGAAATAGAGTGATTTTGCGCATCCAATGGTCTAGCGGGATCAACGTGCAACATTGATATCTTTACATCTCTCATTTTCTCTCGCACAATAGACATCACCCCCTCAGAATCAAGCCCATCACCGCATATCGCAAGAGTATCAATATCACCTCCAAGTGTTGAAAGAGAGTTCGCGCAGTGCACCGCTCTTCGTGGAGACAACTCCACGCCAACACAACTCTTCCCCAATCTCTTACCATACGCCGCTAGCTGTCCGCCTGAACCGGCAGCTGGATCCAGGACGAATCCCTCTGGTATACGAGAAATAGATACCTGCGCAGCTCTGAAATCACAAACAATCTCCGGCGTCACAAGCCGACGAAACGACTCGCCATCATCCGCGATTCGAGACCCACCCGCCTCAGAGTCAACTATCCGCGGGCGGTCTGAATCACTCATGTCGAAACCTGCTCAAGTCAGAGGGCCACGATTTATGCTGAGCTCAAATCTAAGCCATCGCCCTTCTAGCTCATCTCCTTCGTCATCATATGCCAGCTCGGGAGGAAGCAGGGTGATGTGAGATGTCCCGGTGTTGATGCCTGGAAGTAGCCCCCTGTCGCCGTCAATATCGAGTCCTATTGCAGACCACCCGAAACCCTCAATCCATACAGGATCATTGCCCGCAGTGACAATCAAATCTCCTTGATCTAATTCCTCCCCGGTATCGGCATCCCACACAGTGTAGTGGACATCCACTCGATCACCCTCTTCAACATGGATATCCTTTGCTTGACCCCCTGAAAACACAGTCATGTCGAGCAGCACTTGGGCCTGCATGACTTGCAGATGTGAGACAATGACCTGCACCTGATGATCCGTAACATCCTCTGTCAGAATCATCTCCAGGACCATGGAATCATTGCCTTGAAGATCAATGATTGTTAAATCCGGCTCGCCGCCCTCTGCGAATATGACCGAACCCCCAATTATCTCCAAGACCAGATCGAGAGATTGATTCCCTCGGTTATGCACCACCAAAGACGCTCTATCCCCTTGCCCTTGATGCTCCCAGTCGCATCGCACTTCGCCCGGTAATAGAAACAGATCATCCTGGTCTGCAAGAACATCCGGCCATTCCCAGTCGTCGAGTCTAGGAGCGCACGTGTCATACAGAAGAGTAACCTCCCAGTACCATCTATCACTTTCCGAATCCTGTATCAACGACCTGTCTGTCGCATCGAATGCATCTTGATTGATGTCCATGAATTTCCAAATGCTGTATCCGACAATGATACTCGATAGAAGAATCATCGCTGCCATAGCCAACGACAACAAGATGGCTGCTCTAGGAATAGCCATCCTGTTGATTCCCAGAGGCACCGTTGGATGCTCAATCTCCTCGGGGACATCCGAGATCCAGGGTCCTGTCACAACGCCGGCTCGATAGTCGCTGCAATCAACATTCGCCCATAGTGGGCAATTGTCAGTCTATTTCTAGGACTTCCATGTCTCGCTGGCTCAACCAAAGGATAACTGCCAATTCTATTGATACTGAGGTAGTGAGAATAAGAAGCCAAGCCGCGGACATGTCTGAGAGCCAGAGCATAACGCCGGCGACCGAGGCGACTGTCAGATCGACTAATCCAAGTATGCGCAATCCCCTTCTAAGTTTCAAAATACCATACGACCAGACCACCGAGGAAGTCAAGATGAGCAGAATCACTCCAGCCTCAAGCCTCAGGATTGTCAAGAATATGATGAGGAGAAGGATGTGCACATTCTGTACAGAGGGCGATACCCATCGTTCAACATCAACGAACATACCCGCAAATAGAATCAACATGAAAACCAATAATTCTCCAACTATCAGCGAATCGACAACTGAGGATATGAAACCCAAACTGGGCTCTAAGGAAATGATGGAGACAGGTAGCAAAAGCGCAATCGTACCCGCCTCCCTCGTACGCCTATCCTTCACTGAACTGTAAAGCCCTCTTGCGACGGCAAGAATTCCAGCAGGACCCCACGAAAGCAGTATAATTGAGAATGCAAAAATAACCTCTCTATATCCGCTTCTAACATTGATATTGGAACCACCTCTCTTACTTTGCGCATCAACCAAAACATCGAGAATTATCGCAAGAATCAGCACAGATTCTAGAAGCATGAATGGATAAATCCATTCTAGAAGACCACCATCAAATGGGTCGACGCTCAGAGGAGCTGGAAGCGATCCAATAATTACGAATCCAGCGACTCTGGTGATCGTCAGAGGATATACTATCCAGTTAATCATCGATCTCCGTTCCAAGAGACCCCTTTTTCCGTTGACGAACGTCGTAATTCCCAGTAATAGAATCACAGGTATAGCTACTCCCAAATCTGTCAGGTCACTAACCGAAGAACTAGGATTTGTATGCCCGAAAACAATTGCGCAACCTATCCCGATAACCGCCACAGCATGTGTTACGTCCGAACCCAATGTGTCTGCCATTCCTACGCCTATTCGACGTACCCTTGCACCTTCGAGAGCGACAATGATGACCAGGAAGGAACCTGCTGATAGGATCAATATCGGACGTGGACCCAATATGAATGAAGTAATTATCAATGATACGCATACGATACCAATTACGCCAATGGCAAGGATTGGAAAATGTCGTACTTCATCGACATAGGATTGACCCGGGGCGCCGGAAGTCCTGTGAACTTCGACAACAGGCCTGTGAACGTCCTTTTCTGAAATCGAAGACCCCATCGAAAGAACTTCTTCACTTCGCCGATCTCTCTCAGCGACTGCCTTCAACTCTCTCAGGATTTCTCCCCGCGTCACGAACCATATGGAGGAGACGCCGAACACTCCGAAGGCAATGCCAATGCCTTCCACCCTACCATCCAGCAAAGTTAGCACGCATAGCATGCTAGAGTGAACCATAACCACAGTAGCAACAGGAAGTATGCTGTTCTGGACGCCGGTCCTGAACATCCCCGTCGCAGTGGTTGCTATACCTACTAATACCGCACAAATAATTGGGTCAGGAATCCATTCCAAAGACGGGTCGTAAGAACCCAGAGAAGCGCCCGGCATCAGTAGGAGTACCGGACCGCTCTGTACGCACAGCCCAACCCAGTCCTTGCTCGACTCCCAAGAAGAAAGAATAAGTGGAATAAGAACCCCCACTGCAATCACTAGTATCAATATCGACGCATCTGCGCCAATCCACTGAAGCAATACTCCCCCCAGCCCCACAAAAATCGGAATTGACATGGATGAATCAGGACGTATGCCAATCGAAGAGAACCACGCGTGACCAATTGAAATCACCATGAGAATAAGTGGAGCCTCTAGACTGGTAAGATGTCCAGATAAGAGCAGCAGTGCTGTGCTAGAAACAGGTACCCAGAGAGTTAGATTCCATAGATTAAGTACACCTGACTGCTTTATCGAGGCTGAAATCTCGGAAGTCCCGATAATCCCTGATGATATGTTCAGCGAAGACTCCCCGAATCTAGAGCATACGAAAACACTCAGAATTAGAGACATGGCAAGATACGCCACAAAAAACTCCCCTCCGATTTTCAAAGCATCATTCGCAACTCCGCCTAATCCCCCCGTCGCTGAGAAAGTGACGCCCACTTCATCCATAACTATCAGAATTGGCGGCCAAATCCACGGGGTAAGAGCTGCAACACCAGCCAGCGACGCAGAACCTCTTTTGATTGCAAGCCACCCACCTGCTGAATGAATCGTTCCGAAGATTAGTAGCACCAATCCAAGACCATATTCAACCGAACCATCGAGGGGGATAAGCACGAGAAGCAATACCGAAATCCCAATACTGCCAGTCCACAGAACGGTGTTGCTAACTTTTCCTTGGTGAACTACAAGCATCCCTACCAGTGCAACGGTCCCCCCGGCCGAAAATACCCAGTAAGAGTCGAATGATGAAGTAAAAGAGCCATATTCCATTCCCACAAGAATAGCGATAAGCACTGAAAGAGAAATCGAGGACATCATCCACACGGAACGTTTTGAAGACCCCCTTACAACAAGATATGACGAAAAGTAAGAAATCGATAGAAGCAGAATTATCGCAGAAGCGAAAGCCAGGTTCTCACGCACAGATCCAACAACCATCAGGGCGCCAATCATGCTCAGCATAACCGAGATACCCCAAAGTCCAGGTTTTGCGATCCCACTATGTTCCAATGCACTCGAGAACCAATTTTTGGACGATGAGAATCTCGTCGCGACCATCGCATTCGTTCCGTTTACTACAACCATTGCAATGAAGAGCTTTAGAGGATGATCAAGCGAAACTACCGTGAGCGAACCAATCTCAAATCCGTCAGTGATGGCATGCATGCCGACCCATAGGTTCGATGCTGCGATACCGAGTGAAGCCAGATTACCAGACGAGCGATGTATCGCTAACCCATGGAGAAGAAGAACAGCCACCAAAATCATCACTATGACCCCATCTTCACCTGCTACAGATCCTGCAGTGGATCCTATAGCGAGTAGAACTAGAGTGGCCTGGGCAGCGACTGCGTCGCTATTGTGTCGATATGCAAGTAAGACATTGAATATCACAAGTATGCACAGCGCAATGCCTACTTCGGAGAGCCCTATGGGCAGAAACCCTCCTACCTCCCATCTATTGAGTTCAAGTGCTGTCCCATAGAGTATTTTCATCGATATGATTACCCATGTTACACCCAAGAGATTCAACTCACCCTTTCCAATCCATCTCTCGCCAAGGAAAAGTCCGAAGGACGCCAGTACCAATAACAGCGGAATAGCAGCCAGTGGATCGAGTACCAACCCAATTAGAAGGCTAAGTGCACTGTAAACGATCACCATTATGGACATCATAGCCCAACTGATTTTGCGCTCCGATCTTCTTAGAAAAGCCGTCTTAGCACCACTACCCCCGTCACCAATATCTTCACTTTGAACAAAAGCGTCTGGAATCGTCCCAAACGCTTCGTCAATCTCTTCTTCTTTTTCTGAAGAAACGGCATCTTGAGTACCAGAATCGACTTCCGCAGTAAGCTCCAACACGCCTTCAAGCATGAAACTCCTGTTCCGGAGAATGGAGTCCTCATCCCTCCTCATCGGTCCTTGCTGTTGAAAGGTGGGCATGAAAGATTCGCATCCTTAACCCAAAAGAGCCCCATCACAATCGTTCATATCCCGGATTCAACCCGTTGGTACATGGGTGAGCAGAAGCCTTCCAAATCTGCGACCGTCTATTCGACGCCTCTTGGAACTCATGGCCTCGATCCTAAGGGCTCGGTCCATTGGAATCTTTCCGGGAACGAATTGAGAGATTTGGCTGTAAGTAGAGGGGAGGCCGTAAGGACGGCACATGGTGCCCTGCTGGCTACCACCGGAGACCGAACGGGACGATCCCCAAATGATCGTTTCATAGTCAACGAAGCCGGATTAGCTTCAAAGGTTCACTGGAGTAAAGTCAACAGGCCAATATCACCCGCTGCCTTCGACCATCTTCTCCGTATTACTAGAAACCACTTGAATTCAGCCGACACACTCTTCGTGAAGGATATGCATTGTGGCGCAGACCCTCAATACGCCATGCCCGTACGTCTCGTAAGTGAGAGCGCATGGCATTCGGCATTCATGCATAACATGTTTATCCGATCTGATCGAGCAGACCTCTCGGAACACACTCCAGAGTTTACCATACTGCACGCTCCTACCATGCTTGCAGATGCAAAGAAAGATGGTGTAAACTCTGAAGTGTTTGTGGCGATATCATTTTCCAAGGGCATCGTTCTAATCGCAGGAACCAGATATGCGGGTGAGATAAAAAAGTCAATATTTACGATCATGAATCATATCCTCCCCTCTCGCGGTCTCTTGCCTATGCACTGCTCTTCGAACACATCCGAATCCGGGACAGCTCTCTTTTTCGGCCTCTCAGGGACCGGTAAAACGACTCTATCCGCTGATCCAGAAAGAGCCCTTGTTGGCGATGACGAGCATGGTTGGTCAGATCACGGAGTCTTCAATTTTGAAGGAGGGTGTTATGCTAAGATGATTAACTTATCAAAAAAGGATGAGCCCGCCATCTACGCAACCACAAGAATGGAGTCGACCATTCTCGAGAATGTGATACTCGATGCGGATGGAATACCAAATTTCCATGACTCGACATTGACTCAGAACACGAGAGCATCGTACCCCATCGAATCGATTGAGAATCGCACTGACGACTCAACAGCCGGCCACCCGGAAAATGTTGTCTTTTTGACGTGCGATGCATTCGGGGTCCTTCCCCCGATTGCAAGACTCTCCCCGGCCCAGGCAGCATATCATTTCATTTCCGGTTATACTGCCAAGGTGGCTGGTACCGAAATAGGCATCACAGAACCGATGGCAACATTTTCCACTTGTTTTGGAGCACCATTCATGCCACGCCACCCTAGTGAGTATGCTGATTTGCTAATCAAGAAGATAGCAGAACATAACGCCTCGTGCTGGTTGATTAACACTGGTTGGATTGCCGGCGGATATGGTGAAAGCAGTAGAATCAGGATTAAGTGGACCAGGGCACTACTCAATGCAGCACTCTCAGGCGCCCTGGATGACGTCGTTTACGTCACAGATGAAAGGTTTGGATTCAAGATTCCCGCTGCTTGCGATGGAGTTCCATCAGAGATTCTACAGCCCCGCTCTACATGGCCGAGCACTGAGCGCTACGATAATGTGGCCAATGTCTTGGTTCAGATGTTCAATGAGAATTTCGAGAACTTTGCAGAAGGATGTAATGAAGAAGTCAAAGCCGCTGCTCCTCGCGTCTATGAGAATCAAAGTCTCTGAGAGGACATTCTCTGAGCATCGACAGCGCATATAGCGGCCATGTGAACCACTTCTCTGACGCTATCTCCCCGCTGAAGTACATGCGCGGGTCTTGAAAGACCATCCAATATGGGGCCAGTCATCTCAGCTCCAGCGAGTCTCTGTAGGAGTTTGTAGGCTATGTTCGCAGACTCTAGACTAGGACATATCAGGACATTAGCAGGCCCCTTGAATGCCATGAAAGGGAAATCAGATTGTTGTTTGGTAACTAGTGCCGTGTCTGCCTGCATCGGGCCATCGATAACGAGGTCAGGGTCAATTTCTCTGGCAATTTTGATCGACTCCTCTATGCGCGTGCTTCGCAACTCACCACTGGAACCGAAATTAGAGAACGATAACATGGCCACCTTCGGTTTCACACCGAAGCGCCTCGCGACACTCGCTGTTCTAACAGCAATCTCAGCCAGAGTCCGAGCGTCCGGATTGATGTTTATCGTCGCATCTCCGATAAACATGACTTGCCCTCCAACAGTCATCATGTAGGAACCTACGACCCTATGATCGTCCTCAGACGTGCCTATAATTTTCAAGCAGGGCTTGACTATATCGGGATAATTATGACTCACGCCTCCGAGGTATCCATCCGCATCCCCCTTTCTCACCATCATCGGCGCAAACCAAGTGGGTTGTTTGAGGAGCTCAATCGCATCAAGTCGGCTAATTCCTCTCCTACCTCGTAAATCATGAAGCTCATCAGCATAATCGCCACGGCGCCTCTCATCATACCTGGGATCGATAATCTCACATTCAAAATCAAGGCCCAATTCGGCAATAGCCGAATGAATTCTTTCTATCTGGCCAAGTAATACTGGAGTGCAAATTTTCTCACGTATGCAATGTGAGGCTGCCTTGATTATGGTAGGGTCTTCACCTTCTGAGAAAACAATCCTCTGAAGATTGCGCTTTGCTCTATTGATGACAGATCGCATGACTGAACGTGTAAGGCCAAGACGACTTTCAAGTCGCTCTCTATATGTCTGCAAATCGAATGAATCTGGATCAACCCTTGCAACCCCCTCATCCACTGCAGCTTGGGCTACTGCCGAGGCCTCCCAAATCAAGACACGAGCATCGAATGGTTTGGGGATAAGATATTCAGGCCCATATTGGATGCTGACTCCCTCGTAAGCTTCCAGAACATCGTCCGGAACAGCTTCCTTTGCCAGTTCTGAGAGAGCCATTGTAGCAGCCATTTTCATTTTCTCTGTGATACTAGTTGCTCTAACATCGAGCGCTCCTCTGAATATGTAGGGAAAACCGAGAACATTGTTGATCTGGTTAGGGTAATCGCTCCTTCCAGTCGCTATAATCGCATCATCACGAACAGTACGCACATCTTCTGGAAGAATCTCCGGGTCTGGATTGGCTAGAGCGAATATGAGAGGCCTGTCAGCCATCGAAGCAACCATCTCACCATTCACAATACCACCCTTCGATAAGCCAAGAAACACATCCGCTCCAATCATGACATCGCCAAGAGAGCAATCTTTTCTATCACTCACGAATTCCATTTTGTACTCGTTCAACTCTCCTTTCGCCGCTCTCGATTTGGTCAGTAGGCCTTTTGAATCGCACATCAGAATATTGTCTTGCTTGACACCAAGGCGGAGATAGTGCCTCGCACAGGATATGGCAGAGGCACCAGCTCCAGAGATAACAACAGTCACATGATCGATGTCCTTCCCCACAACATCAAGTCCGTTAATCAAAGCAGCCCCGCTTATTATGGCGGTCCCGTGCTGATCATCGTGCATTACGGGTATGTCCAATTCGCTCTTCAGACGACGCTCAATTTCAAAGCATTCCGGGGCCTTGATGTCTTCTAGATTTATCCCGCCAAATGTAGGTGCTATGGCCTTTACAGCTTCTACGAATTCATCAACAGAGGTCCGATCAACTTCTATGTCAAACACATCTATGTCTGCGAATGATTTGAACAAAAGCCCCTTCCCTTCCATTACAGGCTTGCCGGCTATGGCACCGATATTGCCTAATCCCAGTACGGCAGTCCCATTGCTGATAACGCCCACAAGATTTCCCTTAGAGGTGTACGAAAATGCAAGATCCTCATCCTCGCTGATTTCGAGGCATGGATACGCAACGCCCGGGGAATATGCAAGCGATAATTCATGAGCTGTTGAATGTGGCTTGCTCGGTTTCGTACTGAGTTTACCAGGCGTTGGAAGCCTATGGTAATCTAGAGATTCTTCGCGCAGACGGTCGTCTTGCATACTTGCACCCCAACGAATACCGGAACCCCTCGTCGCTATGATGCTATCCTCTAGTTAATTCACCGGTTATACCTAATATCAGACATAGAAATCATTCCGAACATTAACGCGTCCTCTTAATTATGGGATGATGAAGGCAACTGAATCTATGAGGCGGCGACTGAGTACGGCGCGCGCTTCGAAAAGGCATACTTGCACGGCCTTTGCAATTGTCATACTGATGATCTCTATGCCGTGGGCAGCGTCCTTGGATATGCATGACGAATCTACGACAATGAATGCCTCGGATGGAACCTGGGGATCTTCTGGAACCGTTGATACAGATTGGGTGCAGGTTGGTTCAGAATCAACGGGCCTTTCCACTACAATCATCAATCACCCTCCGGGGGCCTCGATAGAGAACCTCACTTTCGAGATAAGAGTCAACGGATCAGCAGGAGTATGCGCGACAAACCCCATACTCACACTCGTCGATGTCAACCAAGAGATATTCGATGGCAGCGGAATAGGCGGCTTCGGGTGCAATCAACAATACACCCCTCAGACCGTTATCGACGACACTCTCGACCCATATGCATATGCAGAGAGTGGATTTTTGCTTCCATCCGGCGCAGTATTAACGGATTTAGTAATTGAAGCACTACGACCGGCTTCGCCACGATTGTCCCCCTCAAATCCTGAGATAACGATACATGACACGACTTTAGATTCCAACTCCGGACGACTGATTATCCTGGTGGATGACGAATTACTAGTCATCGATGAGACTGTAACATCACCAATAGTGCATGTTGAATCGCTCAACGCACGTTCTGTCGAGGCCATACATTCTGAAGATCGCATCGTGGTAATCACTGAATCAGGAATGCTGCTGGTGTACCGATTGAGCGATTTTGATCTTATCGGGGAGTATAATTTGTCGGCACAAGGAACCGGTGCAATGTCCCCGGGAGTATGGGATGATACGCTTCCGTCATATGTTTCTGTCATTGAGGACGACTCAACGTGGATAGCACACGGGTGCTATCTCTTTTGGAGGGCAGCTAATACCTCATTCAACAATTGGTCATTTCACGATCTTTGCAACACAAATCCTTCACAAGCCCCATTTTCTTCCATACACGCTACTTCTGATGCAGTATATCTCGGAACAGATGGTGATGGGCTAATCATCCTAGAACGCTCAGAAGATGAAAGTACGGTTGAGATAGCGTGGTCAAATACCACATACCATTCAACAGGAACGGGCGTTACATCTACAATCCGTTCTGACTCGATTTCATCAATCGAGATGATGGGTGAACAGATTCTCATAGCGGGCGAAGGTGGTGTAGATCGACACCATCTCCCATCCAACTCATGGCTCTCTCCTTGGACTACATCTAATTGGCTCAGTTCCAATGATGTCGGCGATCTGCTTACTATCGATAACACGACCTACGTATCCACGCCGTCGATGATACATCGTTTCGATACAGAGACAATGACATTCGTGGATGACATAACCCCTGATCAGGCCGATTTAGAACAATTCGATGTTGTATTCCCCTGGTCTAATCCCAGTCAAAGAATAGTTGCATCAGATGGATCGGGGTCCCTTGCAATAATTATTGATATGATCGCCTCCCAATCTCTTGAAATTGCCAGTGGCCCATCGATTTTGCAACCTGAAGTTGTTTCAATCGTCTCCACATCTTCAGGCGAGCAGGCATGGTTCGCTGGAGGCAGTGGAATCGATCGATTCGACTCGGAATCTAAGAGATGGCTGGGCCTCATCGATTACTCATCAGAAGGCATAGATTCCCAGATAACCGACATAGTACAAATTGACTCAGGAGTAGTGCTGGCATCAACATCAGGACATGGGATAATCCGTCTAGATCCTACCTCGGGTCAAATGATAGACACGGTAGTCGGCTCAGACGTTTCAGAGATATCATCGATGATATTCAGTGAAAATACCGGAGACGTCATAGTTCTGATGCCCGGCTATGGCGTAGCTTTCGGGAATACTTCGAATATCAATGATTATGCATTCTTTGATGAGGACTCAGGACTCGACTCTCTTGACTTCACCTCGATGGCCATAAGATCAGACATAGTTTACATTGGGACCAATGACGCTGGCGTAATCCGAATTGAAATCTCAACCGAGACAGTGCTGTCATCTTGGAGATCACTCGGTGTAGACGATGTCGAGAATGCTCCGATAGCGTACTATCCGCCTGATGATACAATTTTCTTGGGCCTCAAGGGATTTGGAATCATAATCTTGGATCGATTTACAGGTGAAGTCTTGCACATATGGGACGAGGCTAGCGGCACTCTCCCCGATAATGATGTGAACGACATCCACGCTGATGCAAATGGCGGCATCACGGTTGCAACAGAGGGACCATCCTTCTGGAACCCAGGAATCGCAGCCTCGTGGGATGGTTCTGATTACCTTTCTCCCACATGGTCGGTATTCCCAACAAGTATTCCCGGCAGAAATAACGATCCATACCAGTTTTTCGAGGCATCTAGCGATGTCGATGGAGTCTACATGGGCACCAACAGAGGTGCTTGCATGTGGGATTGGACATACAATTTGGTCGGTTGTTGGAGCGAGGATGATGGTCTCCCCTCTCGTTTCGTCGAGAGCGTTTCCATACTGGAGGCGAATCGCCTCTATGCCGGAACGTCCGAGGGAGTAGGGATCATTGACACTTTGAATGGAGTAGTGATCGATGTCTGGACTGCGGCCGCAGACTCAGACCAGACGGACGTCGTCCAAATTGGCACGACTCTCTACCTCGGCGTGGAAGAAACCGGAATCGCCAGATACGATCTGATAAATGATGCATGGCTCAGTACTTGGGATGGCACATCAGGCGTGATTGAGAACGAGTACATCACTATGCTCGTTGAAGGGCAAGATCCTGGCACAATCTGGGCCGGGGGCTATTTCGGCCTCGTCTTAATCGATGCAGCCAATGGGACCGCTCTAATTGATTGGGATTTAGGAACAAATTCCAATGGCCCAACGCTCCCCAACCAACCACCGGCAGCAATCGCCATCCATCAGGATATTTTGCATTATCAGCAAGTCACCCAAGGAAATCAGTGGTGGCAGAGCAGAGATAGCATAGCACGAATAAATCTCACAAGTAACACTTCCTTGGATGAGATAGATACTACAGACAGCCTCGGATACAATGGTCAGATACGAGGCATGGAATTGATACAAGATCAACTCTGGCTGAGCGTTACAGAAACTCAGGGATGGGGCGGCAGCGCAGGCACAGGGGACATCGCAAGATGGAACATAACGTCTTCATCGTGGGTCGATCCTTTGGGGACCACTGGAAGCGTCGAGAGAGTCAATGCCCAATTCCTGGGAGATTGCTTCCCAAATGCATCTGATGGGTGTGAATTTTGGGTTTCTTACGGCGAGTCTGTACTACGACGTTACAATGCTTCCAACATGGTGCTGCTCGACGAGTGGGACGACATACCCGGCCCGATAAGGGGCATGGAGTCCATGGGCCAAGAGTATCTCTTTGCTTCCATGGATGGAATACTGAGATGGGATACTAACAACTCCACGTTCCTCACGCCCTGGACCCCCGGATCTGGAATGCCCGCAAATGTTGACGACGAGGTCTACTCGATGCTGACTGTTGGAGATGATCTGTGGATTGGGACATATCAGGGCGGCTCATCAGACGTCTCGCTCTGGAATAGTACACAAGATCAGTGGACGGTTTACTCTTCCAACAGCCTCGGCTCATTCGCATATCCGGCCGATCTCAATCTTTGTGATGACATTGTACACGTGGCGTTCGGCCAGTTAGTTTGGTGGTCTCAAGGCTTCGTCGCTAGGTATGATTACGGAGATCATGACGGAAATAGCGTAACGGATGAGTGGATCGACTCATGGGATAATTCCGATCTTTCAGACTCGGACCCAAGAGCGGTTGCTTGTGACGAGGCCCATCCAATGGCATATGTTGCATTCGATACGGACAATGTGGGAATCGATAGGTACTCATATTCCACTTCTTCATTCGAATCAACCATACTCCCCTCTGATGGAATAGCGATGGAACCGATCTTCCCAGGGGGTTTGCTGCATGACGACGATCTTCTGATAGCAAGCCATGTCGACCAAGGAGGCATATCCAGGATCGAGACTTCTGGTAGTACTTTCCTAACGGGCACGGTCCTTGGCGCCGGGATGGATGGAAGCTCGATTGCCCGAGCACCTCCTCTATCAGATTCTGCATATGCAATCGGGCGTTCCGGCGAAAACTCCGGAATTAACAGGGTAGATCGATTAGACCCAACTGGATTGATTCAGGGAGGCTACGACGAACTATACCTCCTTCCTTCCGGCAATGTGGTTGAATTCGTATCCAATGGCTCGAAAGTCTGGGCTGCGATAGGACCCTCCGTCCAATGGCAAGGAAACTCGGGCTATGGTGAGACTATCCTTGAAGGCGATCTGGATGTCACTGGTAATGTTTCGTGGGTGAGGGCATTCAATTTCAATGACGACATCATCGTTGATATGCTTCTGGATAACGACGTGTTGTGGGTAACCACTACCTATCAAGGTCTGATAAAGATCGATCTGACCACCAGTCAGAGAAGAACACATCCAGGCTCAGTTCACGGGTCAATGGATGGGATGCACATCGACGGCAATCACATCTACGTAGGACTTACCAGCGTGTTTGATGCAGCCTCAGGCTTCCAACCGATAGATATTGCAACCAGGATATGGGGTGAGCCTGCCTTGCTGGCAGCACTGCCGTCTAACAATATCGGGGATTTCGAGCGCGTAGGAAATGTGACGCATATCGCTACTTCAGTCGGCATCGGAAGATACGACGAGTCAACTTCCCAATGGCTCGATCCCATTACATCTTATGACGGTCTACCCCCAAATGCTCAAAAATTGGAATGGGTCACTGCTACTCCTTATGGGGATGTGCTCGTCGCAAGCGGCCCAAGCGGTATTTCCTTCGTCTCAGACCCCAGTGGCAATGCTTCAGTTACCGCGAGAGTGACTCAAGTTGAGGGTCTGATATCTACTGCGGTCGCTGATTTTACCATAGCACCTGCATCCACTGGGAACTTCACTCTCCCTGATGGGTCAATTGTCCAGTTAAGTCAGCCCCGGGTGCTTCTAGCATCTCATTCGGGCTTCGGCAACTCGAGACCGTGGATCTCTTCGTGGTCGATAGACAATGAGACGATGTTGCGGGACTATCCTTTAGATATGCTTCCGAGCAATACGGTCACAGCATTGGCTTCAGACAATTGGGGCATCCACATCGCCACTGAATCTGGTCCAATATACCATTACAACGCATCATCCTATTCGATGGAAATAGGTGCCGCTGCAGGGTCAGTGCAGTCCTGGCCTGTAACCTCCATGCTTTCTGATGGTTCAAGAATAGTAGCAGCAGGAAACGGCTTCGATATAATCGGAGTCGCCGATCACGAGGTAAGGGCGTATGATTCTGCTATGGACTCATATGTGAACGACATAGCACTCTACGGCACAACACTAGCTCTAGCAACCGATGGAGGCGTCTTGGCTTATCGGCCATACTGGACACTTGAGCAGGTATACGTTGATGAATACGCTCGAGCAGAGAATCTAGAATTGACTATTCTGGGTAGCACCACTGACATCACAGACCACACACGGCCCGGGAATGACATCAAAATACAGTCCGGACTCATCGTCCCCGATAATTCCAGCCTAACAGGCCAGATTCAATACCACGGAGCAATCCCATTCTCCTGGCATCCAGTCATCTTCACAAGCCTCTCTTCTTCCCAGCCAATCTGGTCCACGACTAAAGAACTCAATTACACCGGATCGTGGAATTTGTCTACTCAGACGGGACTTCAGCAACTTCTCCAACTCGCAGTTGATAGAGCAGGCACTCCTTCAGATGCGAATTGGGAATTTGCACTCTCGCCCCCCAACTCAGGCAAGATTGAGATACGGATGACCTATGATTGGATTAGACAGGAGATACCGACATCAATCACACTTCTCACTGACCGTCCTAATGATGCAGGCGACGGGCTGACGGTTAATTGGGCCATTTCTGAAGACTCTAGCTTTGTGTCATACGACATATTCCTCTGGGATATGGCGTCGGATGGATGGGATCCCGACACTCTGGAGGCCAATGGATTATCGCAGCTAGTATCCACACCCATACTTTCGATATCCGACTTGCAAACTCTCGGAGCTACCTTCGAAACCGCCTATCTGAATGACACTATTCAACCGATACAGCCAGGGCACGAATATGGGGCCGCCATATCGATCAGATATCCGGATGGTTCCTTAGGCCCAATATCAGTCTACAACGGTTCGGCACTAGCGGTCGACAACATTCCAGACCCACCGTCTTCACTACACGCAAGCCCATTCGGTTTCTCAGGGGGGAGCCTCCTTGTCGAATGGCAGTTGTGTACCGATCTCGACAGCCACTCAACCAGGATATGGTATTCCACAGTTGAAATTGAAGATGTGAACGCAATCCCAACATCGGTTGACGTGTCAATGGCTCTGGGCAACCAGACGATCATAGACGTATCTCCCTCGACCCCAATTTGGCTTGCCGCCTCATGTGTAGACCTAGCAGGCCAATACGAACAAGACAATCCAACACTATTCGGACCAATCGTAGCGGCCGGGGGGCTCGATGACTCAATACCCCCAGCACGTGTTAGTGGTGTCGAAGCCTCGGATCTGCCATTCGATGATGGAGGATATCTGCAAGTATCGTGGGACGGGAATGAAGAAGAAGACTGCGTATTCTATTCGGTGCATGTATTGCCAGCTTCTGGTTTTTCGCCTCCGACAAGTGCGGAAGGATGGCCTACGGCAACCATTGTACCGGGTTGTGGAAATACATCAGCTATAATTGGCGGACCAGATGGAGCCCCCCTTGAGAATAGCATACGTTACTGGGTTGCAGTCATTGCTTTCGATGATTGGGGCAATGGAGATCTGAATAACATCCTTCCAGACGATGCCACTCCCTATGATAATCTGGGAGCAGAAGGACCAGAACCTCCAAGACTAATCGATATAGATGCATTTGACCATCCTTCAGATGACGGTACAGCAATAGATGTAGTTTGGACCAGAAGCGATGTACCTGACTTCGCTTTCTATACCATATGGGTCAGCGAACATCCTCTGGAAGATGTCACATCTCTCTGGTTCTTTTGCTCTGATGACCCATCATCATGCGGCTTGTCAGTTATTGAGCAGCGTCAGATAGGCGGAACCTCAAGAATCGAGATTGAGATCGATAAAGCACTCTATGGGAGCACACTGACAGACTCGATAAGCTCAGAAATCATCCCAGATATACCGCTCTATGTTGCAGTGACCGTGCATGACCTTTCAGGAAATGTGTTCCTCGACCAGCTGGAGACTGCAATAGCACTGCCCATCTCGAATATGGGGGATTCAGAACCGCCTCTCAGAATTCCCGCCCCAATACTCATCGATCGCGACCCAGATCACGGAGACGGTATGTTCGTGGTATTCGAGCCAAGCACCTCGCCAGACATCATGTCATATGAGATATATGCGGTTACAGACTCACCGTTCCTCCTAGACAACATCGCGACTCTAGAACCGTCGGTGACGCTATCCAGAGACTCATCCGGTCCGGTGTTGGTCGAATTTTCAACTAACCCGGATGGATATTCGGAGATGGTCCCCGATCGCAGATATTTCGTCGCGGTCGTTGCTAGGGACTCAAGTGGGAATGCATGGGAATCGGGATTAGAGTCAAGCGACATAGTTCTACGAGACGAACTCGGTCTAGATCCATGTCCCGCCTGTCCAGATGTCGCAGGCCTTACTGCCGCATGGAACCCATCAGGCTCGAGAATAATGCTCAGTTGGTCGGAAAGTGCCGATGACGATATCGTGGGATATCACGTATATGTGTCGACTTCTGCATTCTCCGATGTTCGTGACGCGGCGGTCGTAGCGCTCGATCGTGTATCCACTGAACTCAGTTTCGATAATATCGACTCCGAATCCCTAAATCGCAGTCTAACACACTATGTCGAGGTGGTAGCTTTCGACGGCGAGAAATTCACTTATCGGGCCAGCCCTGTGATGGTCCCGCCATGGGTAGATAGAACGGGAATGCAAGACGAAGATGAAGCCGGAGGCAGTACGTTCGTCGATCGATTGGTCGATGGTGAGTTGAACATCCTGCTCGCAACCACGGCAATCGGTATGGTCGCAATAGGGGCCGCTTTCGTTCTAAGATCTCGAAGGTCTTCCGGTTCTGAAATCTGGGAAATATCTACTCGGGAGGTTGAAATCGACAGTCTCTTCGATGAAGAAATAGAACAGGAAATACAATCTTTAGAAGAATCTTCGACCTTACAGGCCACCTCATTATCCGAATCATTGGAGCCACAACGAAGTCAAACTGAGACCAATGATATCGATGAGCTTGAAGACCTAGCGCGCGATATCGATGATTTGTTCTGATAAGGACCACTTTCAAATCAACATCCTGCTAAAGCACAGCGTGGACGACCCAGAATCCGTATTCACCACCATCAGGGTCGGATTAGATGGGCCCATACACATCGAAGGACATCTGAAGAGATTGGTAGAGGCTCACTCCTCCCTTTTCGGAAGCAATATGGAGATCGATAAGAATGACATACTCGACATAATACACCATTCACCAAATCAACAACAGTCCCCGCATCTCGTCAGAGTGGACATCGATAGAAGTGGACGAATCACAGCATCTTCGAGGCCCCTGACAAAAATGCCGAAAGAAATCAGCCTTTCCACACAACCCCTTCCCCCGGGTCCAAAATCTCCTAGAATTAAGCAAGGAGACTGGGCAGGTTATCTTGAAGCCAGAAGAAGGGCCAATAACGATGGAGCAGATGCTGCGTTACTAATCAACGAAGGCCTTGTGATAGATGGAGACGCGTTCACACCGATTTTCATTCTTAAGAATGGAGATATAGCATATCCAGCATTAGATCTTGGAGCCGTCAAATCAGTTACCCTTTACCAGATCCTAAATCAAGAGGATAATAACCAGATAAACCCTTCACAAACGAAAATCACTCTTTCTGATGCCCTCTCTTGCTTGAGCGCCGCAGCAGTGGGAAGCGGCATGGGAATCAGAACAATAGGCTCTATTGATGGTAATGAAATCGGTAGAAAATCTGATGTAGATTTGGCAACCATCCTACTCCAAAAGCAAAATCTGGATAGGAGGGATAATTATGATTGAAAAGACCTCTGATACCCGTATCTTAGAGGGAGATTATGGGGATCAGACCCTGTTCAATATCCTCTATCAGTTGCGAGTAAGAAACCCGGAGCAAGACGAACTTATGTTGATTTCAGGAGGACCGATTAACGATCGGTCAAAAACAAGCATGATACCCGTACTCGGAGATCTGAGAGTCGTATTCAAACAGCCTGCGGGCGAGTCGCATACGACTCACCAAGATCCTCTTAATGGCAATATTGACCTTTCCGAAAAGAATCCACTGATATTGGAGGTACAGCAGCGTTTTTCCAATCAGTGGTCAACTAGGAGCATTGAATCCCATCACAGCCTTGAACTCGCCCTACATTCAATGAGAAAAATGGAAACACAGGCATCAAGCGAGCCACGAACGGGCCTTTCTCCAGGGGGGTTTGCGGGAATACTCGGCTACGACCTCGGTCAATGGACTACAGGATCCAGACTTTCCAATCCTCCACCGGCTGGCGAAATACTCGGTGTAATGTGGAAGACAAATGGCTGGATAATACACCACAGGGATACCCGTTCCATCTCTCTCGTAGGCCTTGAGAACATCTCATCATCTGATATCGAAAGATGGGCGCATCTCGACCACGCTCCTGTCGAATCAATCGAGTCATCATCACCAGTTTCTATTGAATCTAGATCGGAGCATGAATTCAAGACACGAGAAATCATTCAATCAATCAAGCACGGACATGTATACCAGGTGAATTATGGTAGAAGATGGGAGGCGCCTTTAGAAAACGATCCATGGTCCGTGTTTTGCAAACTTAACAGAACCAATCCTGCTCCATACAGCTCATGGATGAGGTCACCGAGTCTCGAATGGTCAGTTGTGTCAGCGAGTCCCGAACAGCTTCTCAGAATAAGAGACGGAATAATCAGTACATCTCCAATCAAAGGAACAACACCAAGAGGGAAAGATCCGGCAGAGGACTCAGAAAGAATCGATTTACTAATCAAATCGAAGAAAGATCTCGCAGAGCACATGATGCTTGTTGACTTAGAAAGACACGATCTTTCAAGCGTGTGTGAACCGGGATCCGTCATTTGGAGCGATTTTCGCATAGAGTCCCACCCTAACGTCCACCATCTCGTCTCTACTGTAGAAGGTCTAGTTGCACACGCATCCGAATTGCCAGCCGCAATTTCATCTCTGTTTCCAGGGGGTTCAATCACGGGCTGCCCGAAAACAATGAGCATGTCAATAATCGATTACCTAGAAGGAACCCCTCGAGGAGCTTGGACGGGCTCTGTAGGACACATAAATTTCACAACAGGAATTGCTGATCTTAACATCCTCATCAGAACTCTGGATGTCAGACTCAAAGATAGCATCAATATCGGGTCAGTGATGGCCGGAGGAGGCATAGTTCACGACTCTATACCGTCTGTAGAAGTCGAAGAAGCCGAATGGAAGGCTGATGCCATAACTCGGGCCACATGGGGCGCGCCCGCCTTCAAAGATGATCTGAGCCCACCTACTGCAGAGATGGGGCGAAGAACCCTCCTGATGCCGTCAAGTAACGACAAAGGTACCAACCTCACGCCCCTTCAGAGGACACCCAGGATTATTCTGGTGGACAATCTAGATTCATTCACATTCAACATTCGAGATGCCATGGTGACTCTCGGCAGCCAAGTTGAGGTTGTTGAAGGAAGGCCCGCATCATCCACCGAAGACCCGAATTCGTGGCTTAAACGAATAATTTCCGAATACACTCCTGACGGTATTGTGATAGGCCCAGGACCCTCAAGACCAGAAGCATCAGAGCGAACAATGCTCATAGCATCAAATGCATTATCCGACATGCTAAGCATAGGGGGTAGACGCATTCCCGTATTGGGAATATGCCTGGGGCATCAGGCCCTCTGTCTAGCCGATGGCTCCCGATTAGAGCCCTCGCCCGAAGGTCCCGTGCACGGCTCACCGTCTAGAATAGAACACAGAGGAACAGGCCTATTCGAAAATTCAGAAAAAATATGCCTCATGATGAGATACAACAGTCTGGCCGTAGTTTCCGATGGAAGAACAATGATGCCCAATGCCTGGGAGTCAGGAACGAGACTTGTTATGGGCGTGGAGCACCCCAGCTTCCCGATCCACGGGGTACAATTCCACCCTGAATCGGCAGGTAGTAGGGGCGGTTCAAAGATCTTCTACAAGTTTCTTGAAACATGCATACAACCGCAGTGTTGAAGACAAGGCTCACGATGGTCGGGCTGAGCATTATGCCAACCTGCCGCATGTGCACTCAAAACTACCCTGTCAATCAGTTCGTCAAAGGCAACGGGCCAAGGTACCTAGTTTGCGCCCGCTGCGCTGTTGAACATGACATGATGGCCCCGGGAGAGACTCCCTTACTCTATACCGACGAGGTAGCAAGAGCACGATTATCGCTGTTCTCGCGCAGATATCGTCCTTGGGTATTGATTATCATCGGATGGTCTCTTTTCCTCTCCATAGGGAGAAGCATCCCCCCGTGGTCGACACTTTTCCTCATTGTTTTGATCATCCTGACATTAACCACGCCCGTACGACATTTCATGACACGTACCAAGTTCAACTTTGAACTTTCCAGACTATCTCCCTAGAACGCCCAATTTTCCGCGGCATTGATATAGTTTCTAATGCCCTCCTAGAGGTAGAGGAGACGGAGGGTTTCCTGAGACTGCCAGCCACAATGGGTTAAAACACAATAGGAGGAGAAGATTTTTAAAAAATTAAAAAACGATGTATATCGAGCAATATCGATATCATATGAATGTGTTAATCTTCTCCACCCTAGTGCAAATAACCCCCTCCCAGATTTCTGTTCCGATTCAGTCGGGCTGATGCTGGAAAGAGGGAACGGCGGGTTCCCTAGATAACCAAGGAAAACGTAACAAAAAGGAACGTGATGATACAATGGAGATAACAAAGAATGCGAGTATATTGACAGCTTTACTGCTAGTGACTATGGCCGGCGCCGCAGGCGTCACCGCTGATGGTTCGGATCCCCTCGATCCGGATGATGGTGGTGCAGACTGGGATGGAGACGGATTAACCAATGCTCAAGAGCAGTCCGCTGGAACGGACATGAACAACCCCGATTCTGATGGCGATGGTTTGCCTGACGGATGGGAAGTTGGCTATGGGCTAAACCCAAATTCAGCCACAGATGCTAATGCCGATCCTGATGGAGACGGGCTTACAAATTTACAAGAATACGCTACGGGAACCAATCCCAATGCGGCAGACACTGACGGCGACGGCCAAGATGATGGCAGCGACCCCTATCCAAACGACCCAGCAAATGGTGAGATGAGCGATTCAGACGGCGATGGAATCCCCGATGCCTATGATCCCGATTTCCAGGGCGATGGCTCAGGTGACGGCGGCACTCAAGGCGGCGGCGGCTCAGAAGAAGACGGACAAGGCCAAGGACAGGGCCAGGGCCAGGGACAGGGCCAGGGACAAGGACAGGGCCAAGGACAAGGACAGGGCCAAGGCGGCGGCCAGGGCCAGGGACAAGGACAGGGCCAGGGACAAGGACAGGGCCAGGGACAAGGACAGGGCCAGGGTCAAGGGCAGGGCCAGGGTCAAGGGCAGGGCCAGGGACAAGGACAGGGCCAAGGAGGCCAGGGCCAAGGAGGCCAGGGCCAGCAGGGCCAGGGACAGGACGAAGGCTCGCAGTCAGACCAAGACGGCCAGCAGGGCCAGGAAACCGATCCAGGCGAGCAGGGCAACCAGCAGGACAACGGCCAGGGGCAGCAGTCCAATGGCGGCGAACAGAGCGGCCAGCAGGGCGACCAGGAGAGCTCAGACGAGAACGGG
>MDTD01135298.1_pt1 | contig 32328 bp, 38 predicted proteins | sample 811221 | NCBI WGS metagenome assembly MDTD01 (sample SAMN05326646, study PRJNA326480) | marine metagenome | isolation source: seawater | place: Pacific Ocean: South West | collected 2011
GGATACTGAGATTGCTAATGAGAAAAAGAAAAAGAAACTACTGTTTGCTGTATCTAAAGAATTATTTTTTAACAATCTAGATAAAAATATTATGTATGAAGGTGGTGGAGATGTACTACAAGATCCAGGAATACCAAATGAAATAAAAGCTAATGGAGAATTAGCAGCTAAACATTTTAAATCTAAAAGTTATTATGATGCAGTTTTTGAAGAGTTTCTGTCATTAGCAATGCAGAACGAGGTAGATGTATCTAATATAGAAGGTTTGCGTAAAGAGTTTAATGACAACATCTTTGCCTCAAGTCTTACTGTTTTAAATTCAGCATTACTTACCAATAAAAAACCGGATGATCTATACACCAATACAAAAGCTGCTGTTGGTGTTCTCATAAAACTCAAAGACAAAAACAAAGGTATATATAGTGCTACTAGTGAGGCTGACCGGAAGGTATTAAACAGGCTACCAAAGAAAGTAATGAACGCATTGATTACTATGGATGAAACTCAAATGCTAAATGCCCTGGAGAAAATGAGGGGATTTATTATTGATAATGACAAGTTCATTATTGATAGAGATGACCAGGCTGTAAAATTAAGAAACATAGAAATAGATGAAAATCAATTTGCTTTTGGTAAAGTTATGTCATTACTTAAAGAAGATAGTGATAACAAAGATACCATTGTAAATCAGCTAACAACTATTAACACACGAATATTTAACTTAGATAGTAGTCCGGATAGTCAATACTTTACTAACCTAGACATTATAAACAAGATTAGAGCCGGTGTTAACTTTAGAACCACTAAAACGATGATAGATTTCTCTGTGAAATATCACAACGATAGTAATGCAGATAATCCTAAATTCACTACGTTAGATGTAGCCAAAGATTTTACTGATGGAAATCTAAGTTTTGAAGATTTTAAAATATTTACTAAAACCTATGGAACAATCCAGGACAAAGAGTTTACAGCAGCTCTACAACACGCAAGAACTAAAATGGGCATACCGGATGTTACTTTGTTTAATGGAGCAAATCTCAAAGAGGCAAACTACGATATCTACAATACATATAAAAATAGAATGATTGAGGCTAAGTTAAACACTCCGGAAGGCAAAGTGTTTGATCCACAGCAATACAACAAAGACAATCTAGATAGTTATATAAGAGAAGAGTTAACTGAAACTGCTAATAGCAAATATGCAGATCTGACACTAAAAAAGAGAAGTGGAGAATTTGCCGGTACAACAAAACAACTTGAAAGATTTATTCAGCAATGCCTTGGTAAACCGGAATTTGCTGATAGATGTGAAAGTCTAATTGATTTTAGAGATGAAATACTAAAATACCACAGATCTCCGGAAGGTATGGATAAACCAATAGTAGGCTTTGAGGATTTAAAATAGAAGGTAGATTATGACAAATAGTAATATGGATGACGAGTTTTCCAAAGTATATCAAGAGAACTACATTGCTGATAGTAGTGGAGAACAGGTCATCTATGTTGATAAATTAACAGGTAAAGAAAAAGCAGAGCCTGGTTACTTGCCATTAGAAACAGGATATCCGGAAGGGATAGAGCCTGGATCAGAGGAGGCTGTTACCTATGATATTCGTAGGATTAGGATACACGGATTTCCTAACAACTATTTAGATGCTAATCATTTAGAACAAGTTAACAAAATGAAGGAAGGATCACAGATTACAGATCCGGCCTGGATTACTGCATCTAAGATTATGTATCACTACCTGGAAACATCAGACATTACATTAGCTAAAAATATGATAGGCAACCAGGATCCGGAAACAGAAGGAGGCGAGGGTCCTAAATCAGATAAAGAATATGCAGAGTGGGGTAGAGATTGGATGGGCAGTTTCCTAAACAACATATCCTATATGAGCATAGATGCAGCTAAAATGAGTGATGCACCAATAGATGTATCTAAAGCTATGTACTATTTATTAGAAACAGCAGATAGAGATGGTGTTCTACTTAGAAACTTTAAGAACGGATTATATTATACATCACAGGATGTAACTAACTACGTTGGTCTTACAACATTAGGACTAGCTCTTATACCTAAGTTCCTTGGCAAACAAGCTACCAAGAAAGCTATCAAACAAAGTTTGTTTAGGAAGATTGTAGCTGCCTCAACATCTAAGATGGCTGCCCTGGTAGGTGTAGAAAGTGGATCATACTTTGCCCTGGAAGATGGTATCAGACAGAAAGTTAAAATGGATGCAGATCTCCAGGATGAGTTTAATATGCTACAGAGCTCCGGTGCATTTGCAACAGGTACAATATTTGGAAATACCTTAACCAAAGGATTAGAGGTTGCAGCTCCGGTAGTTAAAAAAGGATTTGATAAATTAGGTAATGCTCTAAAGAAACCGGAAGTTAATACACAATCACAGACAGAAGTAGATCTAGTTCCGGATACATCCCTGGAGAATGTTCCACAGGAAACAACAACAAAGGTTGAACCTACAGCGAACACAACAACAACAGATTATAGTAATGTTAAATTTAAGGCAGCTCCAAACACAGGAACATACTACAACAAGGTTCCACCGGAGCTATCTATTAAGAATACAAACAAAAACAAAAAAGCTGTTACACCTATAACACAACAATACTTACCATCTAATAAACAAACTAATTTCCAAAACATAGATACAGCATTACAGAATAATCCGGATGCCTTATTAACTCCTAACAATTGGAATAAGTTCCAGGGCGAAACTATTGGTGGGGAGTACATTGTACATCCACCTATGAAAGGTATTGAGTATGCAAACAATCCGGATGCTATGGTCAAGAAGATTGAGGATGGATTAACACCGGAGCTCAAGGCCGGAGTTGATAAAGGATTTGGTTATGTAAAACAAATTAAAGGATTGTATGAAGGTGGCCAGGCTGATCCTAAGATGACAGCAGATCTTTTTATATGGGGTATGTTGTCTAGAGGAGCCGGTCCTGTACAGCAAGAGAGTGCATTTATAGATATCATAGATGCAGCCGGACCATTTATTCAAAAGGCAATACGAGGAGAGTTTACTGATGCTGATCTAAAACAATGGGAAAATACGATTAAATTAAATTTACCGGAAGGATCTCCAGGTAAACAAGTTACACAAAATGTAAATGCTACAGGTAAATTATTGATGGAGCTCAGTAAGAAAGTGCCTGGTACTGAGGATACTGTAGTACAGCATCTACACAAAATGATGATGAATAAAGACATACCGGCCTATCAGATTAGAAGAGAGTTTATGAACCTTACAGAAGGATCCGGTATAGATAATAAGGTTGTAAGTTTCCTATTGTTAGTAGGTGGTAGAGATGATGTTCTAATTATGGACAGGATCCAGGGTAGACATCTATGGGATGATGGAAGGTTTAAAGGTTTCAATATCTATGATGGTTACAGAAAAGAAGGCACAACAATAACAGGTGGCCTGGTTGGAGTATTTAGAGGTCCAAGAGGATTGTTATTTACTGAGGCCCTAGAAAATGGATTGAGAAAAAATATAACACAGGTTTACGAAAAGTTAGGTAGGCCGGAAGATGGTACGTTAGGTAGATGGCATTGGGAGAATTGGGTAATAGAAGGTAACCAGGTTGTAGATCATAATACACTTGGTGCTATAGCTAAAGGGGATGCTGTAGGCTCATCAGTTACAGAGGGCAAGTTCAATACCTTTAGTAGTGGTATGACATATAAGAAAACAGAAAGTGGCACAGTTGTTGAGTATCCTTTATCTGATGGATCTCAAGTTACCTTTAGTCCTCAAGGGTTTAAAAAGTTTTTAGAAGTTGTGAAAAACAAGAAGAATGGTATTATACCTAAAGATTTTAAAATAAGTGAAGTGAAAGGAGGACCTTGGTATGAGCAACCAGGAATTGACAGAGGAAAACTTGATCAAACAGCAAGAGAGCTCTCAGACATCAGAGGCGAGGGAAACATTTCTACAGGCACTAAGAGGCCTGGAGAAGGTACAAACACCAATGAACCAGGAACCGGATCCGGAGGAACAGCCGGAGTAAACACTACAACAGAGGGAGGTAACTAATGTCTATACCAAAGGATCCCTCATTCATTGATGAAGAAACAAATGATAACTCTGTTATTGGAACAACAGATCCAAAACTAAATCCTTCCAATATTCAAGATAGTTCAGAGCTAGAAGATAATGGTACTGAGTACAGGCCTACGGAAGAGTTTCCGGATGGCCAGGTACAACTAGCCTCTCTTAATAATTTATATAGAAAAGGATCCAAAGTAGTATCTGATGTTGCCGGTGGTGTTAACGAATTTCTAAGTAAAGAAAGTACAAAAGATACTACAGCTAATGTAAACAAACCAAAAAACGTAAAAGCCGGAGAGATCCAGGGAGATGATCTAGCTGTTACTGATACAGATGGTTCAGTATTTATTAGGCCTCTAAAAGCAGAAGAGGTTGAGGAGTTAGTTAACTTTGTCGTTGCAGAAGATCCGGATTTTAAAGATATAGATTTAAGTCTACTTAACCTGGGCAACTTTGAAACAGGTTATAAAGAAACAGGAGATCTAGATCTAACCTTAAAAAGGTTAATGAAAAAGATCTATGACAGCTATAAGGATGCTACTGTTGATGGCAAGAAAATCAGAGTAGAGCCTAGTAAATTAGTTAAGGTAGAAGAGGTAAATGGTCAAAAGAAATTTATAAGGAGTGGTGGAGTTACCTTTGAGGAAATGCTCAAAGAGGCTAACAAAATTAACGCATCACAATCCATTGTAAATATGCTTACCAGGAAACCTGGAGATAGACCATTTAGTTATGCAGAGCTCCTGGCAGCTAGAAAGACAGCTCTATCTTTTGAGATCTTAATATATCGTCAGTTAAAGAGATATGAGAAAAGTGGATCTTTAGTAGATCTTGCCAAGCTACAACAATCAGTTGGTCTTTATGCATATGCTACCTTAAATCTTGCCGGTAATACAGCAGATATGGGTAGAGCTATGGTATCACAAAAGATAGCAGCAGCTCCTAGTAACTCTCACATCAATAGTCTTGGTAATGTTGTAGATCAACACGCATCCGGTATAAAGCCAGGCAATGATCCTCTTGCAACTATGATAGGTGGCACAGGTACGTTTGATATTAATGATGCAAATGTTCATAGATATATTGAGGCTAATGGAGGAGAGGCCCAAGTAAAATTAATGGTTGATAGGTTTATGAACCTACCTAGAAACGGAGCACGAACTAAGTTTGCCCAAGGATGGTTAAGAGGCAAACTAGCTATGGGATCTAATGCATTAGTAGAGCTCTATCAAACATCATTACTATCTTCTATTACTACACATTCATTTAACGCAGCCGGTCAGTTGGCCTTTATGAGCCTTGTACCTTTTGAAAGGATGTTATCCGGAGAGGTAAGGGAAGGCCTTATAATGTATAAGGCTATGGCTAAATACTTTCCCCAGGCTATTAAAGGTATGACCTACGCATTGATCAATGAAAAATCAATGTCTGATAGTGTATCTAAACTAGATGTAAATTCTAGATCTATATCCGGTACAGGTTTTGGTTTACAGAAAAAAGGTTTTACAGATATAAAATCCGGAGCTGAAACAGGTACAGCATATGCCTTGGATTTCTTTGGTGTAATGATGAGGATGGCCGGATATAGGCCAATGTTAGCTATAGATGAATTTTTTAAAGCTACATCTAGAGGTATGGAAATGGAGGCTATAGCCTTCAGAAGTAAAAGAGATACTATCAGTAGTATTATGGAAGGATATGATGCAAATCCTAAAACCTTTACTTACCAGGATAAAGATGGAAATACCAAAACATTTAAAAATAGAGAAGAGGCTTTAGCACACGCAAAAGAACAAGGCCAAGTTTCTTTTATCCATACACTAAACTCAGCAGATACTTACAATGAGGCAAGTGATTTTGCCAGGATGATTACATTCCAGGATGAGTTACCGGAGGCATTTAATCAGATAGGTAAATTTATTAATCATCCTATAGCGAAGATATGGATACCATTCTACAAAACTCCTACGCAGATCGTTAGACGGATCACAGAAAGATCCGGACCATTTGCCTTGATTATGCCTAGTGTAAGAGAAAAAATACTACACGGAAATCCTAGAGAGAGAAAAGAGGCTATAACTAAAGCAACAGGACTAACAAGTATCTTTGCTATTGGTATGGGAATATCTGCCGGTATAAATAATGATAGTGTAACAATAACAGGTTATGGACCAACAGATCCTAAGATGAGGGAAACCTGGTTACAACATCATAAACCTTATTCTATTGGTGTACAATTGGATGATGGATCCTGGGATTGGATTAGCTATGCCAGGTATGATCCTATATCCGGTGTGCTAGGTATGATGGCTGATGCCAAAGATGTTGTTAAGTATATGGATAATCCGGATGATATACTTGATTTAATGATTGGTGGTGCATTTGCCTCAATGAAATATGTAGGAACAGCTCTACCTATGATGCAGTTCTTAGGAGATCTAGGAGAGGTTATCCAGGCTCCATACGAAAGTAATGATCAGTTAATAGCAAGGATAGGGGAGCTGCTGACTAAACAGGTAGCCTCTGCCGGTCTTACTGTAGGAGAACATATTAAGGCATTTGGTGTTTATACACCACCGGCTATCCAGGGTAATATAGAAAGGGTGCAACATCCTTTAGCATCAAACACATTACCAGGAGATCAATACACATCTAACTATATGGTAGGACAAGGAATAGAAAGAGCCTGGTATGGAGCTCTTAATAAACAATGTTCTAGAACGATTGGCTGTTCATCAAGTTTACCTACTCTTAAAAACAGATGGTATGAAGAGATAAAACAAACTGAAGGATCCGGTTGGAATTATTGGTCACCAATTAAGATAATAAATCTACCTGGTAAAACTGAGCTCAATAAAGAGTTAGAAGTTATTGGTTATGGTTTTCCTAGATTATCTCATAGAGTTTTTGGTAAAGGCATACTGCTTAACAACGAACAATTTGACAGGTTCTTAGAGCTGTATAACTTTCCGGAAAGAGGAGATTTCAGTAAGGATGCCTTTATTAAAGGAGCTCTGCCTGGAGCCGGTGGTATACCTATGAGTATTCTTAACAAATTTAACTTACTAATTAAGAGTGATGAATATCTAACAATGCCGGATCCAAGTAATCCTTCTAAAAGAATACCGGCTAACAAAGGACATAAAGCAGATATGTTGGATAGTATTCATTCTGAATATTTAAAGTACGCAAAGAAATTGCTTATGTTGGAATATCCGGAGCTACGAGCAATAGAAAATCAAATAGATACATACAAAAATGAAACCTTAAAAGAACCAACTACAGTAACCAATCCTAGTCCTACTGAGGTACAGGAGGCTAACAAACTAAATATGCAAGAGTTGTTTGGATACTAAATACCTGTGAATATTGGGGATTAGTGTTAACTGTTGTGGATTAGGTATCTAGGTATGGTATATTTACAATAAGAAAAGGTATAGATATGGCAACATTTAGTGTTAATGACCAGGTTAGAAGAGTTACTGCTGTAGGTAATAACAGCCTATTAGATTTTAGTTTTTCATTCCAGGTAAACAATACATCAGATATTAAGGTATACCTGGGTAGTACACTTAAACAAGAAACTACAGACTATTCTATTGTTACATCTACCGGTGCAGCCGGACTAAATGCAGACGGAACAGGGATTGTCCGGTTTGTTATAGCACCTACTAGTAGTGAAACAGTAGTTATACTTTCTGATGTTCCTGTATCTAGAGCTAGTATTTATTCATCCGGAGGCAACGTAACAGCATCTGCCCTGGAGGGAGATTTTGACACAATCACTATGCAGATTGGAGATCAAGAGGAGAAGATCCAAAGATCTATAAAGGCTCCTGTTGATGAACCAAGCTCTAGTGATTTTACTTTACCAAACAAAACTACCAGGTCCGGCAAAGTATTAGGATTTAATTCTACTACAGGAAATCCGGAGGCAGTTAGCTCATCAATAAGTTCAGCATCTGTATCTAATACTACAACAGGATCTGCCGGATCATCAGCATCAGCTACAGCAACCTTTAACTCCGGAACAGGTAATGTAGATTTTACATTTACCATTCCCCAGGGAGCTCAAGGTAGTGCCGGTAATGATGGTGTATTCTCAGCTATAGCATCACAGGTTGAGGCACAAACAGGTACAAACAATACTAAAGGTATGACACCTCTTAGAGTAGCAGAGGCTATTACTACACAAGTGGGAGCTGCTACAGGATCCAGGTTTTTTGGTTTGTATAAGGATAGTGCAACAGGAGTTTTAAAAGTAGATAGCACTACATCCGGAGGATCTGAGGCATTAACGATCTCAGATTATGACGATAACTATTTAATTGCGAGTGGTAATGTAACATTTGCCATAGATAACGATGGACACTTGCAAGTCACATTACCATAGAAGGAGGACCAGGTGGCAACATTAGACATAGGAAAATTAAAGTTTACATTTAAGGGGGCCTTTGCAACCTCAACAACATACGAGAAAGATGATGTTGTTTCTTTTGGTGGCAGCTCTTGGATATATGTAAATGCAACAAGCAAGACCGGAACCAATGCCGGTAATCCATCTACATCAAATACTACGCATTGGAATATAATGGCAGAAGGATCAACTGTTCTTACTACTGCCGGAGATGTTTTAACTCACGATGGATCTAATCAAATTAGATTACCTAAAGGTAATGCCGGAGAGGTGTTAACTGCATCATCATCCGGATTAAGTTTTGCAGCTCAAAGTGGATATGAAGGTTATAAGATTTTAGGATCTAACATTCCGGCAGTAGCAGATATGGACAGCTCAAGTACATATGCTAGTGATGGAAAGTATCCCTGGTTAGCTAACTATACCACCGGATACATACCTTTTGATGGTATGCCTAATGGAGCCTGTGGTCCTGTTAAAAGGGATAGAACACTACCAACAACATCAACAATTTATTTTATGTACATCAATACAAACTATGAAATTGTCCATACCGGAGTTTCTAGGTTTAATATGGGTGGATCATATACTGACACCAATAACCATCAACGATCTGTGCAGATGAATATATCTACAGAGTTTGGTGGTATGGCAGCAGATGAGCATCCTGTTAGATTATGGTATATGCACGATGTTGCATTGTTCCTTACTAACAAGGGAAACATTTTTACAATAGGCGAGAATGGTAACGGAGAATTGGGCATTGGCTCAACAACTGATAAATATTGTTGGGTTAAAAATCCATATGTAGGTGTAGGTGCTACCTGGAATAGTCTGCAATCTCGTATCATTGGTGTGGCTATGCCCAATACCGGTGGTTATCAATCAATGGGTACAAGACAGAGATGGTATCTGATTGATGAAAACAATAGGCTATTTGTTTTTGGGGCCGGAGCCGGTGGACAACTAGGATCCGGTGGTACTGCTGATGTTACTAAACCTCAATTAGTTTCTACACCAGGCAGTATTTTATCAATATCTGCCGGTCTAAGTTCAGCTCACTTGATTGATACTAATGGTGCAGTATGGTCTACAGGTGTAGACACATCCGGTATCCAAGGTGGAGGAGGACAAAAGACATCCTTCTCAATTATTACTGGTGTGAGTAATGTTGTTCAAGTTCTTAACCAACAAACAATGTATTATAACTCAGCAGTTCAAGGACCGGTCTATGCTCTTCAATCAGACGGAGATCTATATGGTATAGGCTACAATGGTAATGGTCAGTTAGGCGATGGTACACAAACTAATCGTTCTGCCTGGACAGACATTGGTGGTTCTTTAACTTTTAGTTCAGTTCAAATAGCCGGATATGGTGCTACATCAAATGCTCACGCATTTGGAGGAACACCAGGTAATCCTAATGGAACAATATACAATGCCGGATACAATGGCCACGGACAAGGGGGCAGAGGCAACACAACTACTCCATTAACATCGTGGGATCAACCGGTTGTAGATGTATTTGGATCTAATGTTTACAATACTATCAACAGCTCTACTGACGGATCTATATCAACTACTGAGCTACAGTTTCCAAGAACATCTATTGCAAAGATATATCCAAAGATGACATCCGGATATCAACAACCGGCTTGGTACATTATAGATACCAATGGAAGGCATTGGTACTATGGTAGAGAAACCAGGGGAATATTAGGATCTAATGCATCTACTAATTATTCAAGTGCAGTTCCCTATCCTAGTCCTTGGTCACATCAAAATGCTAGTGGCACAGGTCAGTATGTAGGATTAACTGATACTACTGTAGAAGATATGTACTGCTTTGGTCATCACTATTCCGGATACTATGTAAGTATAATTAGAGATAGTGCCGGTAACATTTGGGGTATTGGATACGACAATAACACCGGTCTATTTGGTAATAACCACGTTAGTGGTACAGCCGGATGGAAAAAGTTAACACCATAGGAGGACAGCAATATGGCAAGAACATTATACAAATCAAATCTAAGTCCTCATATCATTGAACATCCAGGAGAGATTAAAGGTGGTAAGGTCAAGTGGTATGGAGATGGAGAGATGTATGTAGTTATGGGTACAGAAGATAGGACAAACTTTCTATCCCTAAACAAAGATGCATCCCTTACTTTAACTAAAGCAACAAGTACACAGAAAAACGAATTGCTTAATGATGTACTAGTTAAAGAACGGATGGATGCAGAAAAGGTCAGAGCAATAAGAGATAAATATTCTGTTGACCAGGAATTAAAAATGGCACGAACACCAGACAGCGACACATCAAAAGCTATGGCTACTGATATAGCAGCTATAGTTAAGGAGGTTGATGATTGGTGGGATGCAGAGTTTAACATTGGCTAGGAGGAATAATGCCACACTTATATGATTTAAATCCACACTTAGCTCCCAAAGGTTGGAAGAGTAAAGCAGCTCCAAAGAAGTCCGTGGAGGACAAAGAGCCTGGGGTAGAGCACGAGGAAAGCTCAAATGCCCCAGGCAAAAAGAGAGGCAGACCAAAGAAGGATGACTAAGAAGATGACTAATGCAGAGTTACAGGCAAGGATTGATAAGCACGAAGAGATCTGTGCCATTCGTTGGGCAGAGATTTTAGGAAGAGTAAAGAGATTAGAAATTATAATCCTGGGATCTGCCGGAACAATGATAGTTATGCTGACTAACATTCTTCTAAAAGGTTTGGGATAACCTGGAGTTATGATTGTTAGAATATATAGCCATATGCAACGCAGCCTACAGCACAATCAAGAAAGCTATAGAAAATGGTAGAGAGCTCAGTTCAGTTGCAAAAAGTATCAGCCAATTTACACACGCAGCAGATGATCTGCGTAAGCAAAAAGATAAAAAGAAAAATTCTATATTCAGTAAGTTTACCGGCAAGGATGAAACAGATCTTGATGAGTTCTTTGCCCTGGAAGAAATTAAAGAGAAAGAGGAAGAGCTCAAGAGGATGATGATTTACCTGGGCAGACCAGGACTACATAGCGATTGGGTCCGGTTCCAGGTTGAGGCAAGAAAGAAAAGACAACAGGCAGAAAAGGAAAGAGAGGTAGCAAGAGAAGAGTTTATAAATACACTAACAATAATAGGTGCAGTTGTTGGAGGCTGTGCAATATTTGTTATTGTTTTATTAGTAGTTTTTAAAGGGATGAAAATACTCTGATGGCACAGAAGAAATTACAGAAGGGATCCAGGTATGAGAGTTACGATCTCAATCAAGATGGGTTGGTCACAGACCAGGAGATCCAATTAGCCAAGGAGATAAAAGAGTATGAGGCAAAGGAAAGAAAACTATTAGCTCAACGAAGGATGGCTACATACACTTTAATATTTATGGGATTATACGCAACGATATTACTAACACCAATAATAGATCTTGATAGATTGAAGGAGCTCAGTTCTGTCAGCGATCTACTATTCATTAGTGGCAGCTCCATTGTAGGTTTCTATATGGGCAGCTCTGCCTATATGAGTAGGAACGGAAAGTAAGGGGGATATATGCTACCGGTAATTACATCAGCTCTAGGGATTGGCGAAAAGCTACTTGATAAATTCGTAGAGGACAAAGATTTAAAGCGAAAACTAAATCACGAATTAAAAAAAGAAATGATTGCCCTGGACAAAGGACAGATCCAGGTAAACCTTGAACAGGCAAAACATCCTTCCTTATTTGTAGCCGGTGCAAGGCCCTCTATAATGTGGATCTGTGCTCTAGGTCTAGGGTGGTCCTTCTTCCTACAACCATTGTTACATTGGATCCTTCTTATTACAGGATCAGATTATCCTATGCCGGATATTAATACTGAGGGATTAATCAGTTTAACAATGGCATTATTAGGATTGTCCGGAATGAGATCCTGGGAGAAGAGTAAAGGTGTAGCCAGGGAGAATATGAAAAAGTAATGGCAGAAAAGAATGATAAAAAATTTTCCAAACTTATTGGTTTTATTCTCAAACCTACACAGCAAGGTGCAGATGAGGTTAGAGGTATGATGAAGAAAAAGAAAAACACAGGCAGTAAAAGATTTAAACCTGTAGCAAAAGTACCAGGTACTAAAGTTCCAAAGAAATATGTATCCGGATCTAAGAACAAAAGATTAAGAATGTCTGAGCTAGTATCTACAGCTCAACAGTATAAGGATGGAACACTAACACCGGAGGAGATGGATAGGATCTCAAAGGCTAGAGCAAAGGACAAAGCATAATGGCAGCTCCGGAAAAATATAGAAAGATGTTTGGCAAAGAGAAAGCAGACAAGATAATGAAACGTGGTATGGGGGCCTTCTATAGTAGTGGATCCAGGCCTGGACAATCAGCTTACAGTTGGGGAGTGGCAAGATTAAAAGCACACGCAAAAGGTAAGGCAACAGTTAGAAAGGCTGATGCAGATTTAGTTAGAACAAAAAAGAAAGGATGAGTTATGGCTGAAGAAATAAAGTCTACAGGACAACAACAGGAGGTAAAGGCTACCAAACCACCTACTACAAAAAAGAAGGGTACAAAAATACCTAGTGGTACAACAGGGGAAGAGTTAGCTAGACAGATCTCAAGAGATCTAGCCAAGGCCGGAACAGGTAAAGGCCTGGAGGCTGACGTTATTGGATCCATCGTTGGTAAATCAATCAGTAAGGTTATTGTTAAAAAGAATAGGGTAGGTAAATCATCAAGAGGTATTGTTAGATACAAGCCGGACAAAGGTTCATCTCCGGCAAGTGATAGACCATTGATGTCAGCAGTTGGATCTGCACCGGATACTACACCAGGACAACAGGATCTATCCGGACAAAAGAAAGAGAGAAGTAAGTCAGCGACAGGTAATTAAATGGCCAGGGATATTGATAAGATCATTATCCATTGTTCAGCTACACCGGAAGGTAGAGATGTTAAAACATCTGAGATCAAGAGGTGGCACGTTGAGGACAATGGATGGAGGGATATTGGATATCACTTTGTAATAGAGCTAGATGGATCTATCCATAAAGGTAGAGCTGTTGGTACAAGTGGAGCTCACACAATTGGAGAGAACCACAACATAGGTATCTGTTACATAGGTGGTGTAGATAAAGATATGAAATCAAAAGATACCAGGACAGATGCACAACGCATTGCCCTGGAAGATCTCATTGAGGATATCAGAGAAGAGTATCCTAACATTATGGTCTATGGTCATAGAGATTTTGCAGATAAAGATTGTCCATCCTTTGATGCAAGATCAGAATACAATGAACCAATAGTAGCTCCGGTCTAAACAAACTCTAGTGCTCTAGCATTACCTGGTGTTTTATATAACCATCCTTTCTCCACCAGGGTGTTGACTATTCTATGTATACTAGCCGGAGATTTCCTGTGAGGTATAACCTGTTCTCCATCTAACTTACCTAGAGCTATCTCTCTCTGTGTAGGAAAGTAACCATACTCTGTATAGTAAGATCTGATGTACTGATATACCTGGTGCTGCTGTGGTGTAAGGCCTTGTCTACTCATCCGGCTCTCCTCTACTATCCATTTCATCAGCCATAGCATTAAGGCTTTCCTGTGCGTGGTGCTCCTCTTGTTCTATATACTCATAAAACTTTTTAACCTTATCTCTCATCTCTTGTTTGAGATCCGGATCCTCTATGCTCTCAAGAACTTTAATGTTTGCTGACGTAAAGCTGTCTACTTTTTCCTTCTTTGTTTCATAGGTCCAATGAGATACCTGTGTTACACTAATTAGGATTTGAGCAAACTCATCACACCAGGCCTTTTCATTATCAAAGGTTTTGCTTTCCTTTCCTGGTATGACTAGTTCTTGTGTGAGTTTATTAGAGGATTGATCCTCAATAACAGGAGCCTCAAGTTTGTTGGCTAATGCATCTAGATCCTCTGCATCACTAGGTGTTACAGCTACTTTAACATTTCCTCCCTGTGCCTCTTGGGGGTAATCTCGTAATTCCTCATATGTGATTATCCCCTTGATGGCATCCGGAAATGCATCACGAATTGCAAAGCCTCTAGCTCTCATCTGTAACATACGATCCGGATACTGTTGCCAGGGTCCTTCCTTGCCCCATAGTTTAGATTTAACTGCATCATCCTTACTGAATGTTCTCTCAGTTACCTCTATCTCTCCGGCTACATCTCTCTTGATAGTACAGGTAGCTACACTATCCTTTACCTTTTCTTCACATCCTCTGAAGGCCGGATGAGATTTAACCAGGCCTAGTAATTCATCTCCATAGATAGATGCCTTTCCATTTATGATAGCAATAGATTGCAGAGCTCTCATTGGTGTGAGGCCTAGCTCCATTCCCCATTGGATAGCTACCAATATGTTATTAGGTCTACCTCTGTATTGTTTAGGTACGAGCTCTGCCTTGGATAGTTTATCTGCTAACTGCATATAAGTATCCAGGGATTGAGCTGATGTTGTGATCAATTTATTATTCATCCTTTATCTCCTTTACTGTAAATGAATGTTGTTCCCTCATCACTCCTGTAGGTTTCTTTTCAATAGTATATTTCTCTACCTCAGAGTAATGAGATTTGATTTGGAATTGTCCTGGTATTGTAAGAACGTCTAAGTCCAGGCTATCAAGAACATCAGATAGATCTTCCTTTAACTTGTCCTTAGTCTTCTTCCACTTTCTCTCCTCAACTGAGGCTACCAGGTAGTCCTCTGTGAGCTGCACTACATCTTGATTAGTTTTCTTGAGTATAGTTTCATCCAAGGTTTTAGATCTGAGGCCCTGGTCCTCCTGTTTAATGATAGGTGGATAAGGATCCTCCTCATCTATCCTCCTCCAAAAGTCCTCTGCCTTTTTCATTATCAACTTACACATCTTCTCATTGATGTTAGATTGATAGATGTTTAACTTGCCGGTCTGATCTGCACATACAATGATCCCACATTGAGTACCGGTGCAGATCATCTGATGCTGTACCTGGATCTGCCACTCCGGTTTACACTTGCCGGTGTGGTAGTAGTCTGTCTTAATCTCCAGGATATTTTTTCCCTTCTTTAGATGGAAAGTAAATCCGGCTACAACCAATGTAACATCCTCACTACATACCAGGATCCTATCTACACTAGCACCTAGTCCATACTTAGCCAGGTCCGGATTATAATCCTGTGGCCTGGATGCATCCTGTGGATCTAACATCTCAATAACGATATCAGTATCTTTGATCTCCTCACACAACAGATAATAAAACCAATCTGCTACAGCTCCCTCATAGAACAAGCCTCTGATCATAGCATTAGTCATTCTTCTTTCAGACATAACCTCTACATTTTTTACTGCCATCAGATGAGCATCATAAACTTGATGACAACTACTAAATGCAGTTTCTCCCAGGACAATATCAGAGATCTCAGATGAGCTGAGATCCTTTCCTAGTTTTGTATGCTTACTTGTTATCATTTATATTCCTCCTCCTGGGATCATCCCATAATATGCTGCACACTTGTCACTAATTGCACACATCATTACTGCAAATAAATAAATGGCTGCGAACAATCCTAGCATCGCAACCATTTCAACTATCCCTATTAGGATATCTTTTATAGTCCATTTCATTATGCTGCCCTCCTTAATATGTTGGAAACAGAAGAGGCATACCACTCAGTATCTCTCCTGGTTTTGATTTGTCTTTCATTTAACTCTTCAGCTATTGCCTTCAGAGATAATCCCTGGTCCTTCAATTGTTGGATCAAAGGTAATACGTTAGCTGCAAACTTATCTGCATTGGCCTGGATCTGAGCATTGCCTATGGCACTTGCCTTCTTGTTGGATGTTCCACCAAGGCTAGTAATTACATTGCCTTCCTTGGTCTTGTATGATCCATTAAGAGCTATCTCTTCTTTGATCCTAGACATAGCTACCTTAGTTCTTTCAGAGATAACCTTTCTCTCCATAGAATTTATCCAGGCAATACCACCTACCATCTTATCGTCAAGCTGTGGCATATCTACTACAGATACCTGGATCTTTTTATTGGCTACGTTCTGTTCCCAAAAGGTAGCGATCTCAGATGTTCTTCCTAACCTGGATAAAGAATAAACTACCAATGGAATTTTATTTTTCCTGGAGGATCTGATTGCATCCAGGAGTACCGGTCTTTTCTCCCAAGGTAAACCACCGGATACATCATCCTCAACGAACCAAGTAAACTCTGTGTCCGGATGAGCTCTTGTGATAGCAAACTTTTGATTGTCGCTATCCTGTTTATCAGTTGATACTCTGATTAGTGCATTAGCTTTTTTCATATTATGTTTCTCCTTTGTATTTAATATAATCTTATCTTGTTCATATTACAAGTATTTGATCCATCTATTTTTAGGACAAGGTGTGCTCTTGGTATTTACCTTATGTCCATTCTTGGATCTCCACTTGTAAACTCTAGGCTGTGTATGTTCTACCTGGAAACCTGTTGCCTTCAGATAGGATCCACACTCATCTGTCCTGGTGTAAGTAATTATCTTTTTATATCCCATTGCTTTAGCTCTCTTGCAGATCTCAGCTACTAGCATTGATGGGATAGGGGAGCTGTGGTTACTGTTCTTTGTATGGAGCTGCACATCAAACTCATCAGCATCAGCCTCATCTACAAAGCAGATCCTAGTTATCTCTAATGTTTCTCCATCATCAAGGAACCTGGACACCGGCCTACCTACAATGGCTACACCATTTAAAATTTTCTGAGGTTTGATCTCTATCTCCAGGTTACCTTCAGATCCGGAGTAGATATATCTGTCGTTCTCAAAATCATAGAACACGTTATGCATACCTGGTTCCTGGAGCATACTCTCCAGGTCAATGTCATCTTCCAGGATATCTTTGATAGCGAAACAAGATCTAAGATCTTCAGCTCCACCAAAATCAAACTCATCTAACTCCCTGTTCCGGAAGGCAGCCAGGGTAAACTTATGGCCCTGTGGTTTGATGTTATGTTTATGATACAGATCTACCAAGGCCTGGGCCTTGGCAAATTTGTATTCAGTTATCTCAATATGATTAGTTAGCATTGGCGAAACTAAAAAATTCTTTTGGGGAATATGAAGGAGCTAACTGATTTTTGATGTAGAAATTTTTCATCTCATTCAATACCTCAGTAAGACAATCAGCAGACATCTCCCATCCATCAACATCGCCTTGCAGATCAATACCATATTCCGGATCTCTCTCTGATGCGTTCATCAACTCTGATCTGGAAATAGCACAACCTTCAAACAAGATAGTGCCAAGGTTATACCTGGAAACAAACTGACCATCTGTTCCAAATGTTTCCGGATAATGTAGGTCATAGAACTCTACCATTGGCTCATCCTCATCGTGAGTAAGGCAGTTATCCAGGCCATACTTATCGCCTTTGAATACCAATTTAACTCTCCAATTTCTGCCGGACTTATTATGGTCAGCACATCTAACCTCGTTTACTCTGTGGTCTGTTGAAAATATATACATATGAACCTCCTGTTAATTGTTTGTATTATGTTCGTAACATTTTCACTATCTAATATATATCCTAATGATATATTTACAATAGCTAAATGATATAAATCTATACAGGAGATATGAAAGTGGCAGAAAACCAGGAAGAATTGGTATCACTTTTTGTGAGGATACCTATCCCATTGAGGGATGAATTCAACAAGATCTGTAAAAGTAAACGCAGATCCCAGGCAAGTATGATCCAGGAGCTGTTGGAAAATTTTGTTGATGGATACAAGAGGGCATTGGATCCACCGGCAACAACCAACCTGGACCAGGCCATACGATCTGTGAGGATCAATGAAAAGTAAATACAACAATAAGAAAGTAAAGTTAGATGGAGTTATCTTTGATAGCAAATCTGAGGCTGCCTATTATTGGACACATCTAAAACCAAGGTTGGAACGTGGCGAGATCTCGCAGCTAGAGTTTCATCCTAAAATCAAATGCGAAATTAATGGGAGGCACATATGTTATTACAACGCAGACTTTCGTTACCTGGATCTAAACCAGGAAGGACCACTAAATCAAACAGGCTGTTATGTCCTGGTGGAAGTGAAGGGATACAAGACAGAAACTTACAGGCTAAAAATAAAACTAGTCGCAGCTCTGCATCCGGCATTGAAAATCTTAGTGATCTCAAGCAAGGATTTAAGATCAGAGATATCGTTGTTACCACAGGGCAGTTTACAGGAATAACACCGGATCAGATCTTATCAGAACGTAGGGAGCCTACCTGGGTAGAGGCCAGGCATATTGTTTGTTTCTTATCTGTGCAGCTCACAGGTTATTCATATCCAAAGATAGGACACATTTTGTCCAGGGATCACACTACAATTATTTATGGTAATAAAAAGATTAAGCAGAAGATTAAAACAGATCCGGAGCTCAGAGATCTTGTTGGAAGAATAGTAGATTATCTTAATGGAAAAAAGTAATTTAACTCCGGATCCTGTAAGAGATCCACCGGTAGGCAAGTACCAATGTCCAGGAGGCCATATGGTTTTACCGGCTAGAGCATATGGAGATACCAGGTTTAATCAGTATCCTATGACGTTTAGATGTTTTGCTATTTGCTGTGCTCACGCAAACTCCTGGACCGGAGTGTTCTTTGTAAACCAGGCTACCATATCCAGGATACTAGGCAGCAGCCAACAAGCTATCTCTCAGCATATGACCAGGTTAAAAGATTATGGTTACCTGGAGAAACTACGCAATGCAGATATCAGAAGAAAGTATGGAAGGAAGGGAGCTCTGTGGAGAGTGATATACGATCCAAGGATGAGCTACCAGGATGCCATTGTTAAACAACCGGCAAAGGATAGAGATCCCAAACTAGAGAATGAGATAGCAGAGAATACAATGGCAATGCTACACCAAGATACATATAAATCTAAAAGGCAGAAGGCCAGGGATCCTGTGGATAAATCAGAGGATAACAAGGTGGAGGTTGTACAAGCTACAGCTAGTAATGAGAGTAATAACAAGGTGGGCCTTAAAAAGGAATACAAGGCACAGCTAGTGAATAACTCTAGTGATATAACTAATAATATATCTATAGATGAAAATGAATGTAGAAGTATATGTAATTCATACAAGCAAATGATCTACGAGTTATGGGGATCTGATTGGCAATACGATCTAAGACAGATAGCAATAGCCAAGGAGCTGTTACAACTTGGATATACCAAGGATAGTTTCCTGGTTGATGCTAAGAAGATGCTGCAATGGAAGAGGAACCAACAGGCTGAACCTATTAAATCATTGCAATACTTTGTTTCCAGGAGGAAGAACAAGGAGAAACCAAAGGATGCACAACAGATCATATCCCATATGGCAGCCAGGATGAGATTGAAATGATACAAAACTCAAAGGAACCTATGGGATTTGTATATTCTATGGCAGTAGATAAAATTATTTATTTTTTGTATGGCCACGATCCCCCCCTTGGCCCTCTGTGTATATTGTGGGTAAAGCACAAAAATTTTTTCCCATATTCATCAGAACGAAAACTAAGGAGTAAAGAATGAAAAAAGTATATGACGTATCCCAGGCCAAAGACATTGAAGGCCAGGAGAAACCAAAGTGGTTGAATTGTGGAGTTGCCTTTGTAGAAGAAGGTAAGAAAACCAGGATCAAGTTAGAGGTACTGCCATTGCCGGATAACAAAGGCGAGGTATGGTTAACCTTGTTTCCTAAAAAACCAAAAGACAACGATCCTCTATAGTGGTAGTGTAAGTTATGGCAAATAGAGTAATACCACCTGTAGGTAGATTTGGAGGGATAGGAGATCTTCAGAAAAGATTAAGGGGATCTCAGATCATCTATGATAATAGGGATGACCTGGCCAGGGTTATGCTCCAAATAGCCTCTGCGAAGATCACAGACATCGTTACCTGGGAAAATGGTACAACACACCTCAAGGATGTTAAAGACATCTCTGAGGGTGCTCTAAACTCCATTAAGAAGGTAAAAATCACTCCTACTAAGAATGGCGATATAATTGAAATTGATATGGTAGATAAAGTTAGGATTATGCAGCTCCTGGCTAAATCTTCCGGATTATTGGACCAGGAGAAGGATGGAGAAAAACCGGCAGTTGTTTCTATTGAAATGGTTATGCCGGAGGAAGGAAAGCAAATAAATGATACAAAAGAAAATAAAAACACTATGGAACAACCTGGCCCCAATCCAGGGAAAGTACATAGCAAAAGCAAAAGATCAAAACAAAGATCTTAAAATAGTCTACCAGGACCGGCATATGATTGTCGCTAATAGTAGATTAGATAAGCCTGTAAGGATTGCTAATATTCCGGATAAGTTTACCGGCTCTACTAACGAGCTCTATTATTTTGCGTGGGATCCTGTAGATCCTAGACAGAAGAGTTTGCTATGAAGAAAAGGTTAATTAAATCCATTAAGGAAAACAGGTACGAGGTATTATGGAATTTGTACCACACAGTAATAGTAATTCTATTGGCCGGTATCTTGATAGTTGAATGGTTAGAGTATCTGAGGTATCCGGCTCATTTCTTTGGAGTATAGCTAATGGACCAGGAAAAAAAAATTTTAAACACTCCATCCACTCTTAAATTTGATTTCAGCAGCTCTCCAACAATGGCCTCCTTCATAAATGATAAGGCCTTTATACGAGGAGTAATGGGGCCGGTTGGTAGTGGGAAATCATACGGATGTTGTGCAGAAATTTTTAGGATGGCCCTGGCACAGAAACCTAGTCCTAGAGATGGCATAAAATATTCCAGGTTTGCAATTGTTAGAAACACTCATCCTATGTTGAGAACGACTACATTGAAAACCTGGTTGGAACTCTTGCCGGAACACTATTGGGGTAATGTGAAATATTCTCCTCCTATCACACACCACATTAAGTTACCGGCAAGAGAAGGAGCTGCCGGTGTAGATATGGAGGTAATCTTCCTTGCGTTAGATGATCCTAAAGATACTAGGAAACTGCTATCTCTTGAATTAACCGGAGCCTGGATCAACGAGGCGAGGGAGTTGCCGGTCCAAATTATAGAAGGATTATCACACAGAGTAGGAAGATATCCAACGCAGAGTGATGGAGGGCCTAGTCAGTATGGTATTATCCTGGACACAAATAGTATGGATGATGATCATTGGTATTACAGGTATGCAGAAAAAGAAAAACCAAAAGGAAAATTCTCCTGGAAATTTTTTAGACAACCACCTGGCATACTAGAGATCCCACATTCACAAGTTCCCCAGGATATGCCGGAGGCCCAGGGATATTACTTTGCAGCCGGTAGGTGGTGGATGACAAATCCAAAAGCAGAAAACCTAAAGAATTTGCCGGATGGATATTACGAACAGCTCACAGCCGGTAAGCAGTTAGATTGGATCAAGTGTTATGCCCAGGCAGATTACACATTCGTAAAAGAAGGTAAATCAGTTTGGCACGAATTTGAACCACAAAGTATGATTGCAGAATTAGAACCGGATCCAAAGTATCCTGTACAAGTAGGCCTGGACTTTGGATTAACTCCGGCTGCTGTGTTCTGTCAAAAGGTAAAAGATGGTAGATGGCATATTTTACACGAGCTCGTAACTTTTGATATTGGTCTAAACAGATTTGTATCAATGCTCAAATCTGAGATGGAAATGTATTTCCCTGGTTATAAGTTTAACGTATGGGGAGATCCGGCCGGTAACCAAAGAGATCAGATTTACGAAACAACTGCCTTCCAACATTTAAATGCAAATGGGATCCTGGCAAGGCCAACAATCACTAATGAATTTAAAACCAGGAGAGAGGCCGGTGCTATTCCTATGACCAGGCTAATCAATGGTAAACCAGGTTTGCTAGTTAACAAGAGCTGCAAACAATTAATCAAAGCTCTCAATGGTGGATATCATTTTCAACGAGTGATGAAAGGATCCGGCACAGAGGTTTACAAAGATAGTCCTGTAAAAAATAACCATTCTCATATTGGGGATGCATTTGGCTATGCTCTCCTGGGAGGTGGAGAACATACACAGATGGTAAGAAGAGCCGGTAATTTTAACTCACAAACAAATGCAAGGGTTTTAGATTTTGATGTTTTCTCTTGATACTTTTAAAAAAGATTATTGTCCTTTTCTAAAAGAGCCGGACAAGATAGTTACTTTTGATCCTGTGCATTATCATATGCTAGATCTAAATACTTTTGATGAGGAATATAAAAAACACTTTCCGGATTATTCACATTACCTAACCGGTTATACTCAACGAGGATTAGCATACACAGGATTATCAGAAGGAACGATCTATGCAATCTTTGGATTTTATCAGTTATGGAAAGGAAATGCAGAATTTTTTTTGATACCAAGTAAACATATCAATAGAAAAGCTATGGTATTTCACAAAGTATCACTACAGTTTTTTGAATATGTTGCGAACATAATGCAACTAAACAGGTTGCAGTTTACAGTTTGTTCAAGAAATATTCGTGCTGTGAAATGGGCGAAATCGTGTAAATTCATAGAAGAGGGTATTTTACGCAAATATGGTATCCTTGGAGATGATTATATTATGTTTGCAAAATATTATGATAAGGAGAAATAGATGGGTGGAATTTTTAGTAGACCTAGTCCTCCACCACCACCACCACCGGTAGTGGATGAGAGTTTAAGCAGACGAGAAAAAGCTGCTGAAGAACGAGAAAGAAACGAGAGAAGGCAGATCTCTGCAAGACGTAAAGCTCGTAGAGGTGGTGGTAAGCGATTGCTTATGACAGCAGCAAGGTTTGAAAATATGGGGCAGAATAATCAGAACGCAGCCACACAGAAAACTCTTGGTGCAGAGAGAAATCCTAGAGAGAACTAAGGATAATAACAATGGCCAGGCAATGGTTACGCAATCCAAAATGGAGGGAAGATGTACGGATCAAAAACGATGAAGGGGATGAAGGACAGCAACAGCAAGAAGAAAGCTCTGAAGAAAAAGATGGGAAAGAAGTACGGAACCAAGAAAAAAGATCAGAGCAAGAGTAAGTCCTATGGTGGCTAAGAAACACCAAAATCCTAGTGGAGGATTAAATGCAGCCGGTAGAGAGCATTTTAAAAAAACAGAAGGGTCTAATTTAAAACCTCCTGTTAAAAAAACTCCACCAAAAGATAGTAAGGATTTTAAACGTAAGGTTAGTTTCGCAGCACGTTTTGGTGGAATGGATGGTCCTATGAAGGATGAAAAAGGTAGGCCCACCAGGTTAGCATTATCACTAAAGGCCTGGGGATTTTCATCTAAAGAGGCTGCCAGGAATTTTGCAAATAGGCATAAGGCATAGTTATGAGTAAAAAGGAATTAACAAAAAGACAAGAGAGTACACTTAAAAAACACAAGAAACATCATACTCCCAAACATATGAGAGAAATGAGATTGTTGATGAAAAGAGGATTGTCGTTTTCTCGTGCTCATACTAATGCAATGAAGAAAGTAGGGAAGTAGTGTTAAATCCAAAAGAAATTAAAAAAAGATATAAAATAGCTCAAGCTAGAAAAGAGCAATGGAGAACCATATACGAAGAGGCATATGAGTTCTGTTTACCAATGCGTAATCTTTATGATGGTTACTATGAGATGGATAGTACACCAGGCCAAGATAAAATGAAAAGAGTGTTTGATAGTACAGCTATGCACTCTACATCAAGATTTGCCAACAAAATTCAATCTGCCCTTTTTCCTCCCCAACAAAATTGGTGTAGGTTGATGCCAGGGGAAGATGTGCCACCGGACAACAAGATCCAGGCACAACAAGTTTTAGATCTCTACGCAGATAAAATGTTCTCTGTTATGAGGCAATCCGGATTTGATCTTGCCCTGGGGGAGTTTCTTTTAGATCTAGCAGTAGGCACAGCCTGTATGTTGATCCAACCAGGAACAGGAGATGTTCCAATCAAATATACATCAATACCACTTTATCAAATATCTTTTGATGAAGGACCGGATGGTGGTGTTGGTTATGTCTATAGAAAATTTAAAAGGCCTTTTGAGGTTATAGCTCAAGAGTATCCGGATGCTACAATTCCAAAAGAAGTAGCAGACAAGTATAAAGAAAAACCACAATCAAATGTAGAGCTGCTAGAGGTATCATACAAAAAAGACAACCAGGTTTATTACTGCCTACAAACTATGGAGGGAGATCACAAGGTTGTCAGCAGAAAACTTAAATCTATGCCTTTTGTTGTATCCAGGTATATGACAGTTGCCGGAGAGGTTTATGGTAGAGGACCTTGTCTGTATGCATTGCCGGATATTAAATCATTAAATAAAGTTATGGAGCTCACTCTTAAAAATGCATCACTAAGTATTGGTGGTGTGTTTACAGCAGTAGATGATGGTGTGCTCAATCCACAAACAATTAAGATACAACCAGGTGCAATCATAGGTGTTTCATCCAATGGAGGTGGCAGAGGCCCTAGTCTTGCACCATTACCTAGATCCGGAGATCCACAGCTCTCAGAGATCAATGCACAATCTTTGAGAATGTCTGTAAAGAAAGCATTGTTAGATGAAGGACTACCACCGGAAACAGGTAATCCAAGAACAGCATTAGAGATCCAGGCAAGAATGTCTGACCTATCTCAGAACCTGGGATCTGCTTTTGGAAGATTGATCAATGAAACAATGTTTCCAATCGTTAGAAGAACACTACAGCTAATGGATGAAATGGGAATGATAGAGCTGCCATTAAAGATTGATGGACTACAGGTTACTATTCAGCCTGTATCTGAATTAGCTATGGCAAGTAATATGGGCAAACTACAGCCATTATTTCAGTATATGCAAATAGCACAAGGATTAGGAGCTAGTGGAATGATGGCCCTAAAGACAGATGCTATTGCTGATTATATCCTGGATCAGATGGGAATAGATGCTAGATTAAGAAATACACCGGAAGAGAAACAAGCCTTAATGGAACAGATGCAGCAACAGGCCCAGGCTATGGGGCAGATGCAAGGAGCTCAGATGAACCAACAAGAAGGGGCAGCTCCACCGGTTGATGAAGGCGAGGTACAAGGATGAGGAACCAGGCAGATAAGATCAGAGATATTAACTCTCCTGGATGGGATGGAGTTAATTCAAATGTAGAAACATTAAGAGTATCTAACAGGGATCAAGAGCTAGGATTAGATATTTCTTTTAAAAAGACATTTGAAACAAAAGATGGTAAAAAAGTATTAGAGTATTTGAGAAAAGTCACTATAGAACAACCATCCTGGATACCAGGTGCAGAGGCATCCATTGGTTATTCTAGAGAAGGACAAAACTCAATTGTTCGTGAAATAGAGCAACGTATAAGGAGAGCAAATGAACCAAGTAAATAATAATGCTACTGTAGAGGAAACAGTAACTGAAGATCCTAGTATTACATCTCCTCTAGCAGATAACAAAGGAGTAAGTAATGTTGAGGAAAATGAAGAGAAAAGTATCCCACATCTTGCAGAAGATGAAGATAGCAATACAGAGGATGATGAAGAGTTTGAAAGACCGGATTGGTTCCCTCAAAACTTTTGGGATAAAGATGGTCCGGACCTGGAGAAATTCGCTGAGAGCTATAATCATCAGAGGAAACTCATCTCCCAAGGCAAACACAAAGCACCGGAAAATGGCGAGTACGAAACGATCATCCTTGAAGAAAAAGGTGTAGATCTAGAAGAGCCTATTGCTCAAACATTTTTATCCTGGGCAAAGGATCATCAGATCTCTCAAGGTGCGTTTGATGATTTAGCATCTAAGGTTATGGACATTACTCAAGCTAACGTAGAGAACCAGGATGAAGTAGTTGCTGATATGAAAGCAGATCTTGGACCGGATGCTGATAATATTATTAAATCTAATATCCAATGGGCAGATGGTCTAGTTCGTAAAGGCATACTTACAGAAAGTGAAAGAGAAGAGCTAGATATTATGGGAGGTACTCCGGAGGCTCAGAGGATCCTTGTTAAGTTAAGAACAATGCAAGGAGATATGGCTCCTATCCCAACAGTAACAGCTCCGGAGGGAGCTGAAAGTGAAACTGAATTTAAAGAGAAAATGTCTAGAGCAATGGCAGATCCTCGCTATGGTGTAGATGCAAACTATACCAGGGGGGTTGAACAGGAGTATGTTAAAAGATATAACAAATCTTGATTGCTATACATAATTCACACGCAGAGAGCCTTTACCAAGGACCTGTAGCATTACCTGTTTAGTATCCATCTAGGGCCGGATGTAAAATGGCCCACCAATCTCTAATTGTTACAAAATGTTACAATACTACATATTGTATTTTTTTAGTATACAAGGCACAGATTGTATGATATTTATTACATTGAATGATAACAGGCTTTAAAACTGCCATTCTGTTACAGATCAAATCTGTCAATGCATATAGGATTATGTAGAGGCAGCCCTGGATACCAGGACAACTAACCTCGCTTAAAAAACAATTGAGTAATAGGAGGTTAGTATGACCACTCAAGCAAATCTATCTCCGGCATTTGTTCAACTGTTTGATGCAGAAGTACACCAGGCTTATCAGTCTAGTGCAGTTTTGCAAGGAGCAGCGAGAACAAGAACCGGTGTAGTTGGATCTACAGTAAACTTTCCCAAGGTGGGAAAGGGTCAAGCTAGTGTGAGAACACCGGCTACTGATGTAGTTCCACTAAATACTGCATTTAGTTCTGTATCCTGTAGCCTCACAGATTATGTGGCAGCAGAATATTCAGATATCTTTTTGCAGCAGAAAATCAACTTTGATGAAAGGCGAGAGTTAGCAGCAGTTGTTGGTAACGCAATTGGCCGTAGGCAAGATCAGATTATGCTAGATGCATTGGCTACAGCTAGTGCCGGATCAAGTGTAGCTAATACAGTTGTTACATCCGGAACAGCAACAGCATCAAACTTGAACGTAGGAAAAATCATTGAGGCGAAAAAGCTGTTGGACAAGAAAAACGTGCCATCGCAAAATCGTCATATGATTATTCACGCAAATACTTTGGCCGGTCTTCTCTCAGATGAGAGGGCAATTAGTTCTGATTTTCAGACTATCCAGGCTTTAGTACAAGGAACAGTAAATCAGATGATGGGATTTACCTTCCATATCCTGGGCGATAGGGATGAAGGAGGCCTAGCAATTGACGGATCTAATGATCGTACTTGTTTTGCTTTCCACCAATCAGCTCTTGGTGTGGCAGTAGGAATAGCTCCTTCAACAGAGGTAAACTACATTGCTGAGAAAACTAGTTTCTTGGTAACTAGTAAACTTTCTATGGGGTCAGTAGTTATTGATACTGATGGCCTTGTAGATGTAATTTGTAGGGAGGCTTAATTATGGCTTTTGATCGTAAGCAATGGAATCCAATAGGTGGACAATCAAAGAAGGGTACAGCTCCTCAGATGTTCTCCTATACTACGACAGATAGCCAGGCAACAGTACGAGCCTCCGGCTATATGAATGATGTTGCACAGGAAGTTTCTGTGGGCGATATCATATTCGTAAATGCATCAACAGGTGGAACACTTACTGCATCAATTCACACAGTTGTGAGTAATGCTAGTAATGTCGTTGACCTAAGTGATGGAACAACAATTAGTCAGACGGATACTGACTAGATAACAACTTGGATGGCGAGGGTTTTGTTTCTCTCCTCGCCATCTAAGATTTAAAAGAAAGGAATTGTATGGCAGCCGGAGATACAGATGTAAGCATAACTAATAAAGCTCTTTTGTTCCTGGGTGCAGAAACAATAACCTCTTTTGCTGATGGTACTCCACAGGCATCAATATCTAAACAGCTCTACAAAGAGGTAAAGCTATCTACATTAGGTATGTATCGTTGGAGTTTTACAATAGCTAAACAACAATTAGCTAGAGATACAGTTGCACCAAATTCTGAATGGACCTATCAATACTTGTTACCTAACGATATGGTAACCGGTGTGCCGGAGGCTGTTAGGACTACAGCTACTCCAGGAGGAGCTCTTCTACAAAATTGGGAAATAAATCAGAGCTCAACAGGTGGAGCTGTCTTAATGACAGAGAGCACAGAGATCCACATAGATTATCAAAAAATTATTAGTGAAGGATCAATGCCCACATACTTTGTTACTTTACTTGCATATCAATTAGCCTGGCATATGGCAGAGGCAATCACAGATCAAACAACTAAAGCTGAGTATTGGAGAACAGTTGCGTTAGGAACAGCAACAGAAAATCTGCGTGGTGGATTTTTTAGACAGGCTTGTGCGATTGATAGTGGGGGGCAGACACCTGGTGTTATTGGGGATTATCTGCTTACTGATGTAAGATGAGTAGAATACAACAATACCAGGCATCATTTACTGTAGGAGAAATAGATCCTTTATTAAGAGGTAGGATAGATCTACAGCAATACTACTCAAGTGTATCAGAGGCTACTAATGTTATCTTTGAGCCACAAGGTGGTTTTAGTCGTAGACCAGGACTAAAGTTTATCCAGGACATTACAGCAGACAATCCACAAAATGGACATATGCTGATCCCATTTGAATTTAGTACATCATCTAATTTTATGGTAGTTGCATCAGCTACTATAACTAATCAGCCTAATGCCAAGATTAGATTTAGGTTTTATAAAAACCAACAACTACTCACAAATATAAATGGAACCGGAGATGATTATCTAGATTATGGTGTAGGTGTTTTATACAACGTAACAGATTTTGATATTAACAAATTATACTACACACAGAGTGCTGACACAGTTATTTGTACACACGAAAATTTTAGACCATTTAGTTTGGTGCGTGGTGCAACAGATCAAGATTGGTCAGCTACATCTCTTGCCGGATCTCTGACAATACCTAAACACGCATTTACTATTGTAACAACTAGACCGGCCACAACAATCACACCGGATAAAGTTGATGGCACAGTAACAATCACAGCCGGATCTAGCATCTTTACAAGTGCAGATATAGATCAGTTTATTGAGGTAGATGATGGATTTGGTAGATTAAGAATAACTCAGTTTATATCCGGAACAGAAGTAAAAGGAATAACTGAGGTTCCGTTTTTTGATACAAGTGCAATAGCAAGTAACACATATATTATTGAAAGAGGGTATGAAGATACCTGGAGTGATAGTAGAGGTTGGCCTAAGACAGCTACGTTTCACGAAGGTAGGTTATACTTTGGTGGAGCTGCATCCCTTCCATCAACTCTTTTTGGATCTAAGGTAAATGATTTTTTTAATTTCAAAGCATCAGAAGGTTTAGATGATGATGCATTAAAGGTTACCTTGGCTACTGACCAGGTTAACTCTATTACAGCTCTGAGATCCGGTAGAGATCTCCAGGTATTCACAACAGGATCAGAGTTCTTTGTTCCCCAGGGAGATTTAGATCCTATCACACCAAGTAACATCGTTATTAAATCAGCAACCAAAAGAGGAGCTAAAGAAAACATTAGGCCCCAGGCTGCTGAAGGTGGAACATTATTTATACAGCGACAAGGTAAAAGTATTAGAGAGCTCCTGTTCTCTGATGTTGAATTATCTTATGTTGCAAACAACATATCCCTCCTGGCATCACATCTAATTGTAGATCCAAAGAGATTAGCTCTTAGAAGGGCCACAGACACTACTGAGGGCGATTTACTTATGGTCCTTAATGGAACAGACAGCTCCGGCTATAGAGCTGCCTCTACGAGCTCTGTAGGTGGCATAGCTGCGTATATGTTAAACAAAGGACAAAACATTGTAGCACCATCGTTGTTGGTTACTGATGGTATCTTTACTGATGTATCAGTAGATCTAGACGATATATTTGTTGTTGTTAAAAGAAACATAGGTGGATCTGATAAATATTTTGTAGAAGTTTTTGACGATGATTTCACTACAGATAGTGGAGCTCAAATAGTATCCGGCTTTTCCGGTACGACATATTCCGGATACTCACATCTAAATGGCAAAACAGTAGATGTAATTAGAGATGATATTATAGATCCCCAGGTATCAGTAGCTAGTGGCAACATTACAGTAGGAGATGTGCCAACAAGTTATATTGAGGCCGGTCTACCATTCAGCATAAATGTTACAACAAATCCTGTAGAAACCAGGTTACCTTCCGGAACGATCCAAGGACAAAAGAAAAGAATTTTAGAGGTATCTCCTGTTTTGTATAAAACACAGAACATAACTATTAATGGTAGGCAGATCCCTCTAAAGACATTGCCGGTATCCGGAGTAGGAGGAGTTACTGCTTTTACCGGAGTAAAGAAAACACCAGGCTTTCTTGGTTTTGAACGAGAGGCAAAGATAACAATTAGCCAGGACCAACCTGTATTCTTAACTGTTTTAAGTTTGGACTACAAAGTGTCTGTTGGTCAGTAGGAGGTAATATGAGTGGAGTAGAGATAGCATTAATTGGTGCAGCAATTGGTGGTACATTTTTAGAATACCAGGCAATCAAAGATGAGGGCAAGGTTACAGCAGATCTGTATAGAGCTCAAGGAGAGGCTGCTGCTATAAAAGGTAGAAAGGATGCATTGAATTTTAAAGAAGAAGGTAACCAGGTCCTTGCACAGATCAATCAGAATATGGCCATTATAAATGCAAAAGGTGGGGCCGGAAACTTTGATCCATTATCTACCGGAGATACCGGAGATATTCTTATGGGATATAACCTTAGAGAAGGTGTAAATGATTTTACTATAGCCAGGGATAACTCAACCATTGCATTACAAATGGGTAAATATGAACAGGCTAGTTATAATGTAGCAGCAGAGAATACAGAAAAGGCAGCTAACAAAAGAGCTATGGCCGGTGTATTCACTAAGGTAGCAAGTGCCGGTATGACATATGGACCATCTGCATTTCCTAGTGCATTTCCTACATTCAGCAAAACAAGTGATATTGCAGCTAAAGAAAACATAGAGTTTGTAAAGATAGATCCGGAAACAGGATTAAACATCTATGAGTTTAATTACAAAGGAGATCCGGATCGTTACCAGGGAGTTATAGCTCAAGAGGTAGAACGAAGATTTCCGGATGCAGTAGATAAATCTGAAGATCTAATGAAAGTCTTTTACGACAAACTCAACATAGAATTTAAAAAGGTGTAAGAGTTTATGGCAGAGCTCCCACGATATAGACGAAGGCTTACCAGGTTAGAAATACCTACACCTAGTTTTGCTGCTGAAAAAAGTCTAGTCAGATATCAACAGCAGATCGCATCAGATCTAGCCTCAATGAACAAATTTGTTTTTGAGAGCCTACAGGGAGTGGCAAAAGAAAGAGCTAAAGTATATGGAGTAGAACAAGCTCCGGATATGGAACAGCTAGAAACAATCTACAATTGGAATAAACAGATTGATGATGCCTTGGCTATCAAAGAAGAAGATAGGACAGATGAACAACAATCAATAGCTGAACGAGAAAAGAAAAAATTAAGTGGACCAGGAGATACTTATAGTGTCTTTGGCACTACAGCTAATGAATATTTCTTAGCACAATCACTAGACACTATGAAGGTCTTTGGTAAGCAAAAGATCCTGGCTCTACTACAAGAGGCAGAGTTGAATGGTAAAAAATATGCAGAGGTAAAACCACAGGTAGAGGCTATTGTAGAAGGCCTAACAGATAGTATTGCTGAAAGTGATGTAAGGTTAGGTAAGTCACTTAACGCAGATCTTGGATTGTTTGGATACACGCAACTCAATGCCTTTATGGATACTGAGATTGCTAATGAGAAAAAGAAAAAGAAACTACTGTTTGCTGTATCTAAAGAATTATTTTTTAGCAATCTAGATA
>MDTD01173703.1_pt1 | contig 32322 bp, 26 predicted proteins | sample 811221 | NCBI WGS metagenome assembly MDTD01 (sample SAMN05326646, study PRJNA326480) | marine metagenome | isolation source: seawater | place: Pacific Ocean: South West | collected 2011
ATTTGCAAGAAACAAGCCCAGTAAAAAAGGAAGCCCAGCGACGGTTCGGCATGTCCGTCACTGGGCCAGGAGGAACTGAGGATTAAAAACTCACTCAGAGTTGGCCCGACAGTGAATGAGCACCCCGGTAAGTCAACCAAAAATCGATAAAAAAGTGATTAAATCTGCCTGCCCAGCCAAACAAAGACTTTCTGTAACGATACAGATTGAAGGCGGAATTGCTGTCGGTGTTGTGAATAAGTTGTTGAAAAGTGCTGAAATAACGGCGAATTAAGATGTTTCGCCAAGGCGATTTTCCTCGTTTTCGGATTCCTGTGCAGATTGATTGTCAGTTGTCGTTTCCGATGAAGTTTCACCGTCAATTTCACCCCTCGAATCGGTATCTTCTGAATCAAAAGAAGATGCGAAGTCGCTTTTCCTACGTAATGACGGGATCTCTTTCTCGATTGCGTGCTCCAGTTTTTTGAGGAGTTTTCGAGATGACGATGATGTGGATAGGCTTCTCAATCCGTGCGCTTTAACGACGTCGAGGACTCCCGGTTTGACGGCATCCCAAATCGAGTACAGATCGGCGCGTTTTCGTAGCGACAACTCGTTCTTGTATGCCCTCTTAAAGAACACATCCAACCCCTCCTCGCTTACGATTGAGCGCCTGAGTTTTCGCAAAGCATAGGACAACACGATTGAGATGCACATGCTGAGTGCAACGACCGAACCGATGACGATCCCCGGGGTGGTGAGTGCCTCCCAATTGCGATCCGCGAAGGCGCCCTGCCACTCTTCGTTGAACCACCACGCGCGAGTCAACCATGACGTTCCGCCGATGAGCAGTAGGGAAAAACAAATACCGAGCCTGATTTTATTCGTGAGATGATTGTACGCCGAGGCAGCCTCAAGGCAGACTGTGGAGTGCACAGCCAAGCGCTTGGCCTGGATTAGCAACCCGCTGACCAAGTTGTTGGCGCGGCGCGCTGGTGCTCTCTTTATTTCTGCGATGATTTCTTCCCGTGATGCGTCGAAGTCGCCCAGTGGAATCGTGTACTTTTGGTCAACATCCCCTGTTCCCAAGTCCGGGATGTAGGTGGTGTAAATTCTTGGGGTGTCCTTGGTTGGAATGGTTTTTGAAAGATTCCAACACAGCGTTCCGTACGTGCGTGCGAAATCGCGGATGTGGTCAAACAAGTCCACCTTGTTCAACACGATCAACAACTTATGTTCCAATCCGACAAGTTGTTCGGTAAAAATGGAGATCGCCTCGCCGGTGGTTCCCGGTTTGTCGGGATCAAAAAAGAATAGGATCAAGTCCGCACTCTCAGCGAACCTGCGGACGCATTCACGAAAATCGTACCCGCGGAGTTGGCTGCCACTGGCTGAGTCGATCATGCCCGGGCTATCAATCAAGGTAAGGTGCCGAAGAATCTCCGCCGGGTAGGTCTTGTATTGGAGCTTGGCCAAAAACTCCGGGCCAAGATCAGCCATGTCCTGATAATCAAGATCGGGATGGGTGACAACCGTTTGCCCATCGAGAGACTCCTCCGCGTCGCCGTAAGTAATGAGAGTAAACCCGTCATCCGTGGGGGCGAGGCCGGAGTGCTGGATTTCAGTTCCAGCCAGATGATTGATAAAGGACGATTTTCCTGAGGAATGGTTTCCGAGAAAAAGCACCCTTGGCAGTCCGGGCACATCCCGATCGCTGATTGGCAGGTGGTAGTGATAACGACTGGCCAAGAGGGAAAGAGTCGTGGCGTAGGTGGACCTTACGTTTCTTTCCAGTTTTATGAGATCATCCATGAAGGGCGGCCAAAGCGGACGAACCATTTATAATCGAACCATGTGGTTCACCAAGAAAAATGCGCTTGGCCATACGGGAAATGAGTTTAAACGCGTCTGGTCAGGCGGTAGTTTCACCGCAGATGAGTTTAAAGGAGCAAATGACCGGCTTGGCCAAGCGGGCACGGTTGGCTTCCCGCCGCTTGGCCGCCATGAGTGAGGCAGAAAAAAACCGGTGTCTCCACGCAATGGCCAATGCCATCGAAGCCAACGCTGAAGTGATCCAAACGGAAAACGCGAAGGATATGGCAGCCGGCAGGGAAATGGGACTGTCCAAAGCGCTCCTCGACCGACTGTTGCTTAACGATGACCGTGTCGCCGGCATGGCAACCGGGTTGAGGGAAGTGGCTGATTTGCCGGATCCCGTTGGCCGGGTGCTGGAGGAAAGCGTTCGGCCCAACGGGCTGAAACTTAGCAAGGTGGCTTCGCCGATCGGTGTGATTGTGATCATCTACGAATCACGGCCAAACGTGACCGCTGACGCGGCCGGGCTATGCTTTAAATCCGGAAACACCACCATTCTCCGTGGGGGCAAGGAGGCGATTCACTCTAATCAAATCATTGCCCGAACCATGGCGGAGGCTGCGGTGTCGGTTGATCCGGAGTTTCCACAGGATGCCATTCAGGTTGTCCCGATCACAGACCGTGCAGCGATCCCTGAGTTGCTGTCGCTCACCGAGTACGTGGATCTTTGCATTCCACGAGGTGGTGAAAACCTGATACGAGCGGTAGCCGAGTGCTCACAGGTGCCGGTGATCAAGCATTACAAGGGAATCTGCCACGTTTACATCGATGCCAACTCCGATGCCTCCATGGCCGAGGAGATCGCTTTTAATTCCAAGGTGCACCGCCCCGGGGTTTGCAATGCTGCCGAGACGTTGCTCGTCAACGAGGCTGTAGCCGACCGTGTTCTTCCTTCGCTCTCCAAGCGATTGACGGAAAACGGCGTGGAACTTCGCGGCGATGTAACCGCAAAAACAATCCTGTCCAGCGTAGGTATCCCTGTTTCAGAAGCGTCTGCTGCAGATTGGGACGAGGAGTATCTTGACTTGATTCTCTCCATCAAGATTGTGGCAAATGTGGGTGAAGCGATCGATCACATCAACAACCACGGTTCCGGTCACACGGAGGCAATCGTCACAAACGATGCCGCTACGGCCAAGCGGTTCCAAACCGAAGTGGACGCCTCGACTATTTTTTGGAACGCCTCAACACGGTTTACGGACGGCGGGCAATTTGGCATGGGTGCCGAGATCGGGATCAGCACAGACAAAATTGGTGCCCGTGGCCCGATGGGGTTGAGGGAGTTGACGAGTTACAAATGGCTGGGCGTCGCCGATGGTTTAATTCGTGAATGAACATCGCCGGGGCCAAGCATGAGTTGGTTGAACTTTTTCAAACCGCGGGCATTGACTCTCCTGAAGCAAACGCGGAGTGGCTGCTTGCCGCGTTATTAAACTGTTCCCGCTCGGAACTTCCGTTGAGGCTTGATCAAGCTCTCTCCAGCGAACAACGAAAAACTCTCAAGGCTCAAGCCGAGCGAAGGGCAAAGCGTGAACCGTTGCAGCATATTTTGGGCACTGCATGTTTCTGCGGACTGGATTTTCAAACATCACGCGAAGCACTTATTCCCCGCCCGGAAACCGAACAACTGGTCGAGTTGGCTTGCGAGGCGGTTGATGCAATCCCCTGCCCGACAATCTATGATTTTGGGACTGGCAGCGGTTGCATCGCAATCACCTTGGCCAAGCGCTTGGCCAAGACGAAAATCATTGCCTCCGATATTTCTCCAAACGCACTTCGCTTGGCCAAGGCGAATTCCCAAGATCATTGCGTCACCAGCCAAATCGATTTTAGACAGTTCGATGGCATGGCCTTGGCCAAGGGGGAACAGGTTCATTTGATCGTTTCAAATCCTCCTTACATACCCACAGCTGAAATCGCAGGACTGCAGCCGGAAGTCCGCGAATTTGACCCGCACCTTGCGCTGGATGGCGGTGACGATGGACTTGAGTTTTACCGTCGTCTGGCCGTGCTTGGCCAAGCGGCACTGCTGTCGGGAGGGGTGTTGATTGCTGAATTCGGCGACGGACAGGAAAATGGGATCGAGAATATCTTCAGCAAAGCCGCTTGGCCAAGCATCAAATTCGCGAAGGATCTTTGCGGCAAGCCGCGAATGGTGATTGCCTCCATCCGCCAATGACGCAACACTAACGCCGCCCAACCGTATGGACTGTCTGGTTATCAAAGGAGGCACCCGGCTAAAGGGTGATGTCAAAATAAGCGGAGCGAAAAATGCGGCACTTCCCCTCTTGGCCGCCACGCTGCTGACGGATCAGGAGTGCGTGATTCGCAATCTCCCGAACCTAAGCGATGTCCGATTCATGTGCCGGATATTGGAATCGCTCGGTGCCGATGTGACTGTCGGCCGTGGTACAGTCCGAGTGCGCGCCAAAAAGATAGAGGGATTCGGCGACTACGACCTCATTAGAAAGATGCGCGGTTCCATCTGTATCCTCGGGCCGCTGATGGGCCGCCTTAACGAAGCGAAAGTCTCCATGCCGGGAGGGTGCGTCATCGGGGCTCGCCCGATCGACCTTCACTTGAAGGGCATGCGAGACCTCGGGGCGAAAGTTCGTGTGCAGGCAGGGTACGTTCACGCCAAGGCACAACAGTTGACAGGTGGCGAAAGTTTTCTTGGTGGACGATGTGGCCCCACAGTCCTGGGGACGGCCAATGTGATGATGGCCGCCACACTGGCCCGAGGGACAACCGTCATCCACAGCGCCGCCTGCGAGCCTGAGATCGAAGACTTGGCCAACTTCCTAATCGCGATGGGCGCAAAGATTTCCGGCGCTGGCAGCCCGACTATCACGATTCAGGGCGTACGAAAACTCGGGGGCGCGGAACACAGAGTCATTCCGGACCGAATCGAAGCCGCCACCTATGCCTTGGCAGGGGCCGTGACCAACGGAGATGTCACCCTGAAGCATTGTGCCCCGGGACACCTAAGTGCCGTACTCGACAAGATGCGGGAGGCGGGTGTTCGGCTGGATGTTGGGCGTACGACCATCCGGGTTCGGCCGTCAAAAAACCTTAGTTCAGTTGATATCACCACCATGCCTCATGCCGGCTTCCCGACAGATGTGCAGGCGCAGATGATGGTTTTGATGTTGAAAACCCCCGGCATCAGCATCATCACGGAGCGTATTTTTGAATCGCGCTTCATGCACGTAAACGAACTGGCCCGGATGGGGGCAGACATTTCAATCGAGGGGCCGAGCGCGATCGTCAAGGGAGGGCTTCCGTTAAGCGGCGCGGACGTGATGGCCAGCGATCTGCGCGCATCCGCCGCACTTGTCCTTGCCGGGCTGGCGGCAAAAGGCACCACCCGGGTCAATCGGGTCTACCATATCGACCGAGGCTACGAGGACATCGACGGGAAACTCCGCGCACTCGGGGCATTCATCACACGCGAACCGGGACAGTAGAATGTCCACCCACAGCCAGTCAGTCACCGTTGCGCTAATCCAAGCCAAAGCCGACCGTGATCCGGCCACGAATCTTGAGTCCACCTTGGCCAAGGTTGAACAGGCTGCTGCGAAAGGGGCGAACATTGTTTGTATGCAGGAACTTTTCGCGACCGAGTATTTTTGCCAGAGCGAAGATCACGGGAACTTTCGCTTGGCTGAATCGATTCCCGGCCCAACGACTGAAGCATTCCAGCGCTTGGCCAAGCGCTGTGAGATCGTGATCGTCGTCTCCCTTTTCGAAAAGCGCGGCGCCGGGGTGTACCACAACTCAGCCGCTGTCATCGATGCCGACGGGTCTCTGCTGGGCGTGTACCGCAAAATGCACATCCCGGATGATCCGTTGTACTACGAGAAATTCTATTTTACACCGGGCGATCTGGGATTTCGTGTCTGGGATACGCGATTTGGGAAAATCGGTGTGCTTATTTGCTGGGATCAATGGTATCCGGAAGCAGCGAGACTCACTGCCATGCAGGGCGCAGAGATTATTTTTTACCCGACTGCAATTGGTTGGCATCCATCAGAGAAGGAAAAACATGGCAAAAACCAGCGAGCCGCATGGGAGACGATCCAGCGCAGTCACGCTGTGGCCAACGGTTGTTTTATTGCCTCGGTCAACCGTGTGGGACTCGAAACACCCATTGGTGGCGACGGCATCGAGTTTTGGGGGAGCAGTTTTATCGCAGGAACTTCCGGTGAAATTCTAGCCCAAGCGGATCTCGGCGAAACGGTCTTGCTTCACGAAGTCGATTTGGGCAAAGTGGATGCCACTCGCACCCATTGGCCGTTTTTGCGCGATCGACGCATCGACGCTTACGGCGATATCACAAGACGATTAATTGATGAGTAACGAACAGGACATCCCGCGACCGCTCGCCTGGGTAACAGGTGCCAGCGGATTGATCGGAAGTCATATCGTTCGTGCCTCCAAATCATTTGCTCCGAATTGGAATGTCCGGGGATTATCGACCAAAGATTTCGATCTTACGGATTTCCCGGAAACTCAGCGCCAATTCGATCATGACGATCCGGACTTGGTCATCCATTGTGCCGCGATGAGCGATCCTACTGTCTGTGAAGCCCAGCCGGATAAGGCCCGTTTCACCAACCGAGAAGCCACATTTTTCCTTTCCGGTCTAGCGCAGGACATCCCGATGATTTTCATGTCCACGGATCTTGTTTTTGACGGGAAACACGGCCAGTACACGGAGGAGGATGAGCCTGCCCCGCTAAACGTTTACGCCCGAACAAAGGCTGAAGCTGAGCAATTGGTTTTAGCAAATCCCCTGCACACCGTAGTCCGCACATCGCTGACAGCGGGAACGTCACCGGGAGGAAACCGGGGCATAGACGAGCAACTCATCAACCAATGGGGCAATGGCAACTCTCCAACACTATTCACAGACGAGTACCGATGCCCGATTCATGCAGAGGCAACCGCGCAAGCCATTTGGGAACTTGTCTTGGCCAAGCGCACAGGCATCTACCATCTTGCAGGGGCCGACCGCATGTCGCGATATGAGATTGGCCAGACAATCGCCGACACTCGACCGGGGATTGATTGTGCGATGTCGCCAAGCAGTCTCACCGATTATCATGGGCCTCCCCGGGCTGCAGATACCTCTCTCAACTGCAACAAAATTCAACAGGTGCTTTCGTTCCGAATCCCAAGTCTAAAAGAGTCACTTACCCGTCGGGAACAACAGGTTGCATGAAGCCATATCGAGGGAGAATTGCCCCCACCCCGACCGGCTACCTGCACCTTGGTCATGCACAGACGTTTTGGATTGCTGCCCAGAGAGCAAAACAGGCCGATGGGGTTTTAGTGTACCGCACGGAAGATCTGGACGCGCTACGGTGTAAACCGGAATTCGACCGGGCTGCCATGGAGGATCTGCGATGGCTCGGATTGGACTGGGACGAAGGCCCGGATACAGGTGGACGCCATGGGCCGTACGTTCAAAGCCAGCGCATCCACCGCTACTGGGAGATACTCGAGCGGCTCATATCTGGTGGATACGTTTACCCCTGCCGTTGCTCGCGAAAAGATGTCGCGGAATCTGCAGTGGCACCTCATGAATCCGGCGACGAACCCATCTACGGTGGCACCTGCCGTCCGGCGCTTGGCCAAGCGAGCTGTTTTGAACCAACCGATGAGCCGAGGGTAAACTGGCGTTTTCGGTTGCCAGACAACGAACTCATTCATTTTCATGATGGAGGATTTGGCGACCAGCAATTTCAGACGAACAAGGATTTTGGAGATTTTGTGCTCTGGCGACATGATGACGTTCCCAGTTACCAACTAGCTGTGGTCGTCGATGATCACGACATGGAGATCACCGAGGTGGTTCGTGGTGCCGATCTGCTGAAATGCACCGCCCGCCAAATCCTCCTATACCAAGCGCTTGGCTGGGAACGACCAGAATATCATCATTGCACTCTTGTCACGGATCAACACGGACAACGCTTGGCCAAACGCACCGACGCCCTCAGTCTGCGATCGATGCGAAAGTCGGGAACTTCCGCCGAAACTATCCGCGAACGATTTCTGCTATAAATCCCAGTAAAACCGGGTTGCAGAATCCCTTTCGTTCCTTGAATATCTGTCGCAGGAGATGCGTAGACTTCGCAGCTTGAAAGTGATGATCCAATCTTTTACGATCCGTCTTGCGACCCTGTTCTTTTGTACTGCACTATCAGCGCAAGCTGAATCGATGCAGACACCCTCGCAGCGATTTGGCCAAGCGGACTCCAGTGAGGCGCCCAGTTTTCGTCAGCATATTATCCCGCTACTTGGGGTGCGGGGCTGTAATGGACGAGAGTGCCACGGTTCGTTTGCCGGCAAGGGCGATTTTCAGCTCTCTCTCTTTGGTTACGACTTCGACAAGGATCATGCGGAATTAGTCGCTAAGGATGAAGGTCCAAGAACGGACAAGGATGCCCCAAAACAAAGCCTGCTCCTGCTCAAGCCTACCATGCAGGAGAAACACCGGGGCAAACTGCGATTCAAAAAAGATAGCTGGGAATACAACCTGATTCTGAATTGGATCAAAAACGGCGCAGTCAATGACTCTAAAACCACCCCCGAGTTTGATCGGCTCGAGGTCAAGCCAAGCGCACTTCATTTTTCAAAAACGGGCGAATCTCAAAAACTCCAAGTGATTGTTCACTGGCAGGACGGCTCATCGGAGGACATCACCGAGTTAACCCGGTTCCGCTCAAACGACGAGTCCATCGCTGCGGTCGATGAAGATGGCGTTGTGACGATCACCGGGAAAGGCGATACGCACGTGATCGCGTTTTACGACAATGGAGTGCAACCAATCGCTGTCACCTTGCCTGTTTCCGAACAAACCGGGGATGCGTACCCTAACATCACGACCACCACGAAAGTAGATGAATTAATCGTCGCGAAACTTAGAACGCTCGGCGTGGTGCCCTCCGAGGTTTGTTCGGACGAAGAGTTCCTTCGTCGCGTGTCACTTGACCTTACCGGATCACTTCCGTTGCCAAGTGAAATTCGGACTTTTCTCAACAACAAATCGAAAACTAAACGGATCGAAAAAGTTGAGGAATTGCTTGGTCGTACCGGTTATGCCGCATGGTGGACAACCAAGCTTTGTGATTTCACTGGCAACAACCCTCAAAATCAAAATGATCCGGTGTTTCGCGATGACATGGCCCGGCACTGGTATCAATGGATTTATCACCGTGTGAAAACCAACGAACCCTACGACAAGATTGCCGAGGGGATGATCATGGCAACAAGCCGTCAAAAGGGTGAAGATTTCATGCAGTTCGCCAAAGGGATGAGCCAACACTTCAAAAAGGAGGAGCCGGTTCCGTTCCACACTCGTGAATCTATGCCCTACTACTGGGCGCGCCGCAATGTTCGCCAAGCAGAAGAAAAGGCGCTCAGCTTCGCACACTCTTTTTTGGGTGTCCGCATTCAGTGCGCTCAATGCCATAAACATCCATTCGATCAGTGGACACAGCAGGATTTCAAAAAATTCCAGGCATTCTTCGAGCCCATTCAGTTTCGCGCCAACACCACCAAGTCGGACAAAGCAGAAGGCAGGATGAATTACCAAAAACTGATGAAGGAAATCGAAACCGCTGTCGGATATGACAAGGTTAAGAAAAACAATCGGCGCGAATTGCGTGACGAGATTCGCCGCCGAGCGGAAGCCGGAAAGCCGGTTCCGTGGCAGGAACTTTATATTGCCGGAAGCAAGGCCAAGCCACGAAAGCAAAAAGGAAAAGCAAAGCGGAAGCCGGTCTCGCGCGTCATCACACCCAGCGTATTGGGCGGCGACGGCGTCCACTTAACTGAATACAACGATCCAAGACAACCGCTCATGGACTGGTTGCGATCTGATCAGAACCCCTACTTTGCCCAAGCGTTCGTAAACCGTGTTTGGTTCAATTATTTTGGCCGCGGCATCGTTCATCCTGTTGATGACATGAATTTGGCCAACCCTCCCTCGAATAAGCCACTCATGGATTATTTAACCAAGGGGTTCGTGAATTCCGGCTACGACATGAGATGGCTTCACCGAACCATTCTCAACAGTGACGCCTATCAACGTTCATGGCGTCCAAATCAAACAAACAAGCAGGACGACCGAAATTTTGCCCGGATGACAGTTCGTAGGCTCCCTGCCGAGGTGGTTGCAGACGCAATCAATCAAGCGTCTGCATCGGAATCACGTTTAATCGATTTAACAACGACACCAACGAACCGCACAATCGGCCCGGATGCCATGAGCCGCAGGAGCCGAAACGTCACTTCCATGGCGTATGCACTAAACGTGTTCGGCAAACCTGAACGGGCGGAAAACTGTGACTGCGAACGGTCGAACGATCCAACGTTGCTTCAGGCTATCTTCACTCGGAATGATCCTTCGATAAATGCCATGATTGAAGGACGTGACCGCAAAAACCCCGGATGGATTGCTAAATTGGATAAAATTTACAACGGGGTTGGAAACAGGAAGCCGAACACGAAAAACAGCCGGGAATTGAAGAAGCTTTATCAACAGCGCAAAAAACTCATCGAGAATGCTCCTCAGAGACCAAAGGGAAATAACCGAAAAGAGTTTGAGCAATTTGCCAAAGTCAGCAAGGAACACCGTAAAAAACTGAAGGCGATTGCCGCTGCCATTCAAAAAATAAACGGCACCAACCGGAAACGCGCCCCTCAAACAGAGACGTTGACTGCCGAGGTAGTCGACCAATTGATTAACGAGACGTTCCTCAGAACCGTTAGTCGCCACCCCACTCCTCTCGAGCGAGCCAACGCGCAATCAGACATCAATAACGCAAAAAACAAAATTCATGGCATCAAGGATTTGCTTTGGGCCTTGTTGAACACCAAGGAATTCCTGGTAAACCACTAATTTTTAAAATGAAAAACGAACTCTGTTGTGACGGCGTCATGCGCCGCGATTTTCTGAAAGCCGGTGCACTGGCCGGTGTCGGGCTGGGCTTATCGGACTACATTAGTTTGGCCAACGCCTGCGTCGCCAAAGGCAAAGCCAATTCGGCAATTTACATTCGTCTCGCCGGTGGCCCAAGCCACATGGACTCCTTTGACATGAAACCAGATGCCCCCGACACGCACCGGGGTGAATTCAAGGAGATTAGCACAAACGTCCCGGGCATTCGGATTTCTGAATACCTGCCGAAATTGGCCAAGTGTACGGATAAATTCAGCATCCTGCGTGGCGTAAGTCACAGTTTGGCAGCTCATCGCCTCGGTTCCGAATACCTGATGACTGGCAATCGGCCGTTGCCCGCGCTGAAATATCCGACTTACGGGGCGGTTATTAGCAAGGAACTTTCCGGAGCGGGCGACATCCCCCGCTCCGTGGCCATACCCAAGGGGCCAACCGCGCCCACCGGGTTTCTTGGTTTGGAATATGGCCCGCTCGAAACTGGTGCCACCCCGAAGGCTGGCACCCCGATGAATATCCGCGGGCTGTCCCTCGGCAACGGCTTGACTCTGGCAGATGTGGATCGCCGCAACGATCTCGTTAAACGCTACGACACCGCATTTGGTTCGTTCGCCAAGGAGGACAAGATTCTCAGCGGCATGGATGAATTCAGCCAAAAAGCATACGAGATGATGCGATCCAACAGCACACGGGAGGCATTTGATCTAACCAAGGAGTCCAAATCCATCAGTGGTATGTTTGGCGACGGCGGTTTTTCCCAAAGCTGCCTTTTGGCCACTCGCTTGGTTGAGTCCGGGGTGCGCTTGGTTTCCGTTCAGCTCGGCGGTTGGGACACCCATCGGGACAACTTTGCCCGTCTAAAGGACACGAATCTCCCCAGCCTTGATGATGGTTTGGCCGGCCTGTTTCGTTCTCTTGCGGCCAAGGGGTTGCTCGAAACTACGTCCGTATTTGTCACCGGCGAATTCGGCCGGACACCCAAGATCAACCAACGAGGTGGACGGGATCACTATCCGCGTGCGATGTTCTGCCTGCTGGCCGGTGGGGGCATGCCGGGTGGACAGGTGATCGGCGAATCAGATGCCAAGGGCGAAGGCCCAAAAGACAGGGTCATCACCCCGGATGACGTGGCGGCCACCTTCTATCACACGCTTGGCATCGATCACACCAAGGAATACCACACGCCGACTGGACGGCCGGTTATGATTGTGCGGGACGGCACCCCAATCCCGGAGTTGGTGTAATTCACGGAAAAAAACTTCCGCTTGGCCAAGCGCATCGCTTGGCCATTTTTTGTCTCGCAATACAACCGGAAACTTGGCATCAATACTCCCCTTTTCAGCAGCATGAACGAACAGGTCGTCATTTTAGATTTCGGATCCCAATACACCCAGGTCATTGCTCGTCGCATTCGAGAGTGCAAAGTGTACTCGGTCATCCTCCACTACAATACACCTGCCTCAGAGATCGCGGCCATGAATCCAAAGGGGATCATCCTTTCCGGCGGCCCCTCCAGTGTTTATTCCCGCAAGGCTCCACTGCCTGATAAAAAAATCTTCGAGCTGGGGATTCCGATTCTCGGCATCTGCTTCGGGCTCCAAGTCATGGCCAAATTTCTCGGCGGAAAAGTGGAACGAGGCCAAAAACGCGAGTACGGCAAGGGCACGCTGTCCATCAAAAACAGTCGTTGTCGACTCTTTTCCGGACTGCCCAAACAATTGCAGGTTTGGAATTCGCACGGAGACAAACTCACGGCAATCCCCGAGGGATTCAAGGCAGTTGCCACGACGGAGAACTCTGGATTCGCCGCCGTTGAAAACACAAAGTCTCGTTATTACGGCCTCCAATTTCACCCTGAAGTTGTCCATACGCCCAAGGGCAAAACCATTATTTCCAACTTCGTCCACAAGATTTGTGGTTGCGGACGAAAATGGACGATGCGCAATTACGTCGATCAGGCCGTGGAAGAGATTCGCGAACAGGTCGGTAAGGAAAAGGTAATCCTCGGCTTAAGCGGTGGAGTTGATTCCAGCGTCGCTGCAGCTCTAATTCACAAGGCGATTGGCAAACAGCTCACCTGCATCTTCGTCAATAATGGTGTACTTCGAGCCAAGGAAGCGGATGTTGTTAAGCAGGTCTTCGGGCGGAATTTTAAAATCAAGCTCCACTACGAGGATTCCACTGACCTATTTCTCCGGAAACTTCGCAAAGTAACCGATCCCGAAACAAAGCGCAAAATCATCGGAAACACATTCATCGATGTTTTCCAAAAAGCGACGCGCAAGGTTGGTAAGGCCAAGTTTCTTGCTCAGGGTACGCTCTACCCGGATGTCATCGAGTCAGTGCCGATTGCCGGCAACCCAGCTGCTCTTATCAAAAGTCATCACAACGTGGGAGGGTTGCCGGAGAAAATGAAATTCGAATTGATCGAGCCGCTTCGCTGCCTGTTCAAGGATGAAGTGCGCGAACTGGGCAAGGAACTGGGATTGCCCAAGGAGATTGTCATGCGACAACCCTTCCCCGGCCCGGGCTTGGCTGTTCGAATTCTTGGCGAGGTCACACCTGAGCGCTGCGAAATATTGCGTAACGCAGACGCAATCGTGGTTGATGAGATGAAAACCAACAATCTTTACTACAAGATTTGGCAAAGCTTCGCAGTTTTGCTTCCTGTTCGCAGTGTTGGGGTGATGGGCGACGAACGCACCTACGAATACACCATCGCTGTGCGTGCGGTTGAATCGAAAGACGGTATGACGGCGGATTGGGTTAAGTTGCCCTACAAGGTACTCGAAACGCTGTCGAACCGAATCATCAATGAAGTCGACGGGGTCAATCGGGTGTGTCTGGATATTTCCAGCAAACCGCCCGCAACGATTGAGTGGGAATAGCGACTAGTTGTCTAATTCCAACGACTCGTTCCGGGAAGAAAGCGTCTTGGTTGTGGATGAAAAAGGTTCGATCGACCAATCAATCTCCTTCAAGCCAAGTCGACTCACCTTCCACGTTTCTTCCTGAAGAATAAAATTAAGGTCGCAGGCGGCCCACTTATCGTTTGAAAAATAAAGGAAGGCATCCACCACGGCCTCCTGTCCGTCGTCCATAATTAACCCAACAAATGTGGCGGTAGACTTGGCAAATGCAGGTAGTTCCGATTCGACCATTGACTGATAAAACTCCGGTGACATCTCACTCCACACCTCCGTCATCATTCCGATTGCATGAGCGAAATCACCCATTCGCAACGCCTGCACAAAGATTTGCGTCTCGTCAGTGAGCTTTTGGTGCAACAGGAGTGTTTGCAGCGTGTCACGCATGGGTTGAAGCCGAGTCAGCGCATTCAAGTCATTGCCTTTCGATCAAAAACACGAATAGTATCGGCAAATTGCTGTTAAACTTTAGTTTAATCCTCAAGTCGCTCGATCGTACTGACCACTTTGCCCTTGGTCAGTCGAGTGGTCATCGATTGCCCGGTTTTGAGTTTCGAAACATCACGAATAATCTCACCCGTGACAGCATCGCTCGTGATCGAGTACCCCCTCGATAACACGTTGTCCGGAGACAGTAGCCTCAGTTTGTCGTGCTGTTTCTCAAACTCGGCTCGGCTTGCTGACACCCGATTGGCTGACTCGACTTTTAAACGTTCACACAACCAAGTGAGTCGGGATTGAAACTGAGCCAGGAGTTTGTCCGGTCGTGATAACTCCAAACTACGCTGGCACCGTTGCAGCCTGTATGCCCCGCCTTCCACTCCCCGCTTGGCCAAGCGCAACAATTGGACGGCCAACTCGTCCACTCGCTGGCAGGACTGAAGCAGTTTGCGTCTCGGATGCGCTTGGCCAAGTCGGTGGATGGTATATCCAAGATCGCGCTTGGCCAAGTTGATCCTCTCGTTGGCCAGGCGATTTAATTGATTGGAGGTGCGACGAATAAAATCTCGCGAAGCAAATACGCCCTCGGTAATCAACTCAGCCGCTGCACTGGGCGTGGCGGCACGGAAATCCGCCACGAGATCTGAAATCATAAAGTCGATTTCATGGCCCACTGCGGACACGATTGGCAGCTTTGATTCCGCAATCGTTCTCGCTAACACCTCTTCGTTGAACGCCCACAAATCCTCAAGACTTCCACCGCCACGGGTCAAAAGAATCAAATCCAGCCCATCCCAATTACGGTAACTCCAGTCGTTCAAACGCCGCACCGCTGCCACGATTTCATCTGCTGCGCCTTCCCCCTGTACACGGCAAGGAACCAGCACCAATTCTAGAGAAGGATTTCGTCGTTCAATTACATGCAGCACGTCCCTGAGCGCCGCCCCCGTAGGTGATGTCACAATACCCACTCGGGCCGGGTATGTAGGAAGCGCACGTTTGCGTTCAGCAGCAAAAAGGCCTTCTTCATTCAATTTGTCCTTTAACTGTTCAAACTTGGCCTGAAGTGCCCCCCTGCCCTGCAATTCGACCTTGCGTACAATAATTTGAAACTGGCCGCGCGCCTCGAAGACAGTGACTTCGCCGTGAACCAACACCATCGCCCCGTCTTTCAAATGCTTTCGACTCTCGCTCGATGTTCCTCGAAATAGCGCACAGCTAATTTGCCCCTTTTCATCCTTGATCGAAAAATAACAGTGCCCGGACGATTGAAGTCGCAACCCGGAGATCTCGCCTTCCACCCAAATGTTTCCCAGTTGGCTCTCCAGCAGATTTCTGGCGCGGCGATTGAGTTCGGTAACCGAGTAGACCTTGCGAGTTTCAATGGGCGCCTCCTTTTTCTGCTCAAACAGGTCGCCGAACTCCCATTGGCTTTGTTGCTCCCTGCTCATTCCTCAGTCTGGCTGTCGGGTAACATTTCGGAAACTCGTTCGATGTGTAACGCCTTGCCGCTCGACTCGTCGATCTCAACAACTGCCCCATTGAGCGTCACACGTTTGGAGGCCACGCCAAATCGTTGTGGTTGATGCGTCAGAAATCGTTGAATGATTGGTTCAATTTCCCGCCCGAGAATACTTTCCTGTGGTCCGGTGCAACCGGCATCACAAAGAAAGGCCGTGCCACCGGGAAAAATCTGCTCATCCGCCGTTTGCACGTGCGTGTGGGTGCCAATCACAGCACTCACCTTCCCATCCAGAAAACGCCCCATCGCAATTTTCTCTGAAGTGGTTTCGGCATGCATATCCACGAAAATGATCTTCGTTTGCTTTTGCAATTCTTCCACGGCCTCTTCAGCAGCAAAAAAAGGATTCTCGATCGGCTTCATGAAGGTTTGCCCCTGCAGATTCAGAACTCCCACAGGAGTAAGGTCAGCGATTTTTTGAACGCAATACCCCTGCCCCGGTATTCCTACCGGATAGTTATCCGGCCGAACGAAACGGGGTTCATTGTTCAACAGTGAAACGACTTCGCGCTGGTCCCATAAATGATCACCGCAGGTGATCACATCTACCCCGGCTTCGAAGATTTCGCTCGCTGTGGCTGGGGTGATTCCGGATCCGCCTGCTGAATTTTCGCCGTTCGCGACAACGAAATCCAAGTTATGGGATTCCCGAAGTCTGGGCAAAAAATACCGCACTGCCTTTCGCCCCGGCTTGCCGACGATATCTCCAATAAAGAGCAATTTCACCGGCGGAAGCCTACGCAAGCACACCGCCACGGACGATGCTTAACTTGATGCAGGCAGTCAGGCCGATTAACACTTTCGGCATGCCGGTGAAGATCCTAGGCGCCTCAATCCACGAAATTCAGTTAAAGACTCGCATGCCGTTCAAGTACGGCATCGCAACCATGACAGAAGTGCCCATGGTTTTCGTACGCTTGGAAGTCGATGTGGGTGGATCCATCGCCACCGGCACCTCCTCCGATCTTTTGCCGCCAAAATGGTTTACAAAAGTTCCCGACGATCCGCTCGAAAAGGAAATCGCCGACATGCTCGGAGTGATTCGTCAGGCGCTTGGCCAAGCGCTTGGCCAAACCGGCAACAGTGCATTTGAATTATGGCATAGCATCTACAAGGCACAATCGTACTGGGCAGAGAAAAACCAAGTACCTGCATTGTTGGCCCACTTTGGCACTTCACTTGTTGAACGGGCATTAATCGAGGCAACCTGCAGGGGGAGCAGCCAAGCGCTTGGCCAAGCGCTGGTGAACGGCACACTCGGATTCGATCCAGGCAAAATCCATCCACAACTCTCGGGGCAAACGGTTTCGAGTTTATTGCCAAGCATTCCCTTGGCCAGTGTCCAAGCCAGGCATACGGTCGGACTTGGAGACCCACTAGAGGTCAGTCAAATTTCTGAAGAGGAAAGGATCGACGACACCCTCCCTCAGGCACTTGGCGAGTGCATTGAAACGTACGGGTTGCGGCATTTTAAAATCAAAATCAATGGTGACATTGACTGGGATCTGGGCCGATTGAGAAACGTGGCCAGTTGCATTGAAAAACATGCCGCCAGCAATTTTGCATTTAGTCTCGACGGCAATGAGCAGTTCCAATCGATTACCGCTTTCCGCCATCATTGGGAGAAACTCCGGGCTGAACCGGAGTTGAACTCATTCTTCGATCATCTTCTTTTTATCGAGCAACCGCTTCACCGTGATGTCGCGTTAAACGATTCACTGAAAACTCAATTCGATCAATGGGACAATCGTCCTGCTGTCATCATTGACGAATCCGACGCCACCCTCGAGAGCCTCCCTCAGGCGCTTGCCATCGGCTACGCCGGAACCAGCCACAAAAACTGCAAGGGAATCTTTAAGGGCATCGCGAACGCCTGTTTGCTGGAAAACTGCCGCCGCGATGGCATGGGCGTGGTGATGAGCGGTGAGGATCTTTGCAATGTTGGCCCGATCGCGGTGATTCAGGATTTGGCTGTCTGTGCACTTCTCGGGATCGAAAGCGTAGAGCGTAACGGGCATCATTACATGGCCGGCCTGTCACAATTCCCCCGCCGTACTCAGGAGCAAATTCTCGAGTCACATGAAGGACTGTATCATCCAAGCGAACGCGGCTGGCCGACACTCGCCATTCATCAAGGTGAAATAGACCTTCGTTCAATCAACGGTCAGCCGTTCGGAACTGGATTTGAACTCGACCTTGGTGTCTTCAAAGAAATCCCCTTAACTGAAGGATGAAAAAAACAGCTCCGGCAGCGCAGCTAGACCAGAAATATCTCTGGCATCCATTCACGCAGATGCGGGATTGGCTGAAAGCGAAGCCGATCGTACTTGAGCGCGGCCGAGGCTCACATCTGTGGGATCTTGAGGGGCGGAAATACATCGATGCCAATTCATCAATTTGGACAAATCTTCACGGACATAACCACCCGAAAATTAATCGCGCCATTCGCGCCCAGCTCGACAAAGTGTCCCACGTTTCCGCGCTTGGTTTTGCCAACGCACCTGCGGCTATACTTGGCGAACGACTGATCAGCTTGTCCAAGCCGCAAAGCCGATTTCCAAAATCCGAGCCACGCTTGGCCAAGGTTTTCTACTCGGATGACGGCTCCACTTCGACGGAAGTTGCGATCAAGCTGGCTTACGAATTTGCCCGCCGCACAGGTCGAACGAGCAAGCCACGCTTCCTTTCGCTGGATGGAGCTTATCATGGAGACACCATTGGCGCAGTCAGCGCCGGACACATTGATCTGTTTCATAAGGCCTATTCCGGGATGCTGTTTAAGACCGACAAGGTTGCATCGCCTTACTGTTATCGTTGCCCATTCAACAAAGCCAAACCGGAACGTGCCGACGCCCGGTATTATCGCAAGTGTAACATGGAATGCGTCGACAAGGTGAGTGAACAATTTGAAAAACGGAACAAGCGGGGAGGAAATTACGCGGCGTTCATTGTGGAACCGGGGGTGCAGGGGCCGGCCGGCATGATTGCCCAACCAAAAGGGTGGTTGGGAAAAGTTGCGTCCATCGCTCGTGGACACGGCTCCCAAATCATTGCTGACGAAGTCATGACCGGACTCGGCCGGGCATCCTCAACTTACTTTGCCTGTCACGCCGAGAAGGTTCAACCGGACTATCTCTGTATCGCCAAGGGATTAACTGGAGGTTACTTGCCCATGGCGGCAACACTGACTACGAAGGAGGTTTTCAGCGCGTTCCTCGGTGAATATGAAGAGTTCAAAACGTTCTTCCACGGGCACAGTTTCACAGGAAACCCATTGGGGGCCGCGGCCAGTATTGCCAGTATTGACCTGCTTGAGTCCGCAAAAACAAAAAAGCAGCGCTCCCAACTTGCGAAGTACATGAAGGAGTTTTCGGCGCCGCTTTGGAAACTCGATTCGGTCGGGGATATTCGACAGTCCGAAGGCGTTCTCGCAGTCGAATTAGTTGCAGATTGGAAGACGCGAAAACCCTTTGAGCTGTCAAAACAAGTCGGCATTCGAGTTTGCAACAATATGGCCAACCGAGGCGTGCTAACCCGCCCCATCGGCAACGTCATCGTCGTCATGCCTCCGTACTGCACGACTCAATCTCAGGTCAAAAAAATCTTTACCGTCCTTCACGACTCAATCAAGGAATCCACATGAACTGGGACGCCCCTCAAACCATCTACGCCTCGGTAATCCTTGGATTGATTGCCCTGCGCTACCTGTTCGAGTTTTGGCTCGACTGGCTGAACTCCCGACATGTCAATCAGCATGCTAACGAAATTCCTGAGCCGTTTCGTGAAATAATGGATGATGAGACTTATCAAAAATCCATCCGCTACACTTTGGCCAAAGCCCGTTTCGGTACCATCTCAGATACCTACTCCACTACACTCATTGTACTGCTTCTTTTTTCAGGGACGATGGCCGGTGTGTTTAACCTGCTTATTTCAAGTTTGGGTGATTCACAATTCGCCCAAGCCACAACCCTTTGGGCGATTCTGTGGATGTTTGCCCTGCTGTCGCTACCTTTCTCGTGGTATTCCCAATTCCGGTTGGAAGAACGATTTGGCTTTAACAGTTCAACACAAAAAACTTGGTGGGGAGATCAGGCCAAAGGGCTGTTGCTCAGCTTCATCATTGGTGTCCCTCTTCTTTGGTTTATTCTTTGGTTAAGTGAAAACGGAGGTTTATATTGGTGGGTCTGGGTCTGGGGTGTCATTGTGGCGTTTCAATTACTCATGAGCGTTCTGGCGCCGATCTTCATCCTGCCATTATTCAATAAATTCACCCCAATTGATGAAGGCGAACTGAAACAACGGTTGGAGGAACTCGCGAATCGAACCGGTTTCGTCAATGCAGGAATACAAGTCATGGATGGCAGCCGACGCTCAAAACACTCCAACGCGTTTTTTACCGGCTTGGGTAAAGGCCGAAAGATTGCCCTGTTCGATACCTTGATTGAACAACTTGACGATGATGAACTTGAGGCTGTTCTGGCACACGAGATTGGTCACTTTAAACTCAGACATGTTCCCAAGATGATTGCTCGGTCGTTTGCAATGACCCTTGCCGGGCTTTATCTGCTCAATTTGCTCGCCCAACAACCGGCCTTCGTTGAGACATTCGGCTTCACTCCTGAGGGATATGCTCCGGCTTTTTTGATATTCTCAATTCTAGCCGGAACAATCACATTCTGGCTGACACCACTTTCCAGTTTCTGGTCTAGAAAATACGAATATCAGGCAGATGAATTTGCTGCCAAAGCCATTAAAGATCATCGCCCGATGGTCTCAGCACTAAGAAAATTGAATAAGGAGAATCTCTCCAACCTCACCCCCCATCCTCTTTACAGCAACTTTCACTACGATCACCCGACCCTGCTCGAACGCGAATCTGCCTTGAACGATGTCGTAGTGACAGGCAATTGATCGATATTCAGCTTTTGCCGCTTGGCCAAGCGCGGTATCTTTTCCCGCCATGCCGATGAATGCCGGCTTTCAAATATGCAGCGATCTCCAATTTTCAAATTCCTGTTATTAGCTGTAGCGCTTGGCCAAGCGCTGCAATCTTCCGCTGCTGAACCGTTCATCAGCGAGGTCGTTGCAGCCAACGACAGTACGTTGCGTGATGACTTTGGTGATTCACCCGATTGGATCGAGATTCACAATCCGAGCGACTCACCGCTCAACCTCCTTGGATGGGGTTTAACCGATGACCCAACAGATTCTCACAAGTGGACGTTTCCCGCAGTGAGCATCCCAAAAAATGAATATCTGATCGTGCACGCATCCGGGAATAATATCGCCGTAGCGAATAAGCCGTTGCACGCCAGTTTCCGTTTGTCGCGCACAGGCGAGTTTCTGGGCCTCGCCAAGCCTGACGGTACTTTTGCAGATAAATACGAACCAAATTTTCCGGCCGGCGATGATGACTGGGCCTACGGTGTGCCAATGATGGGTGACTTGGAAGAAATCATCCCGCCTCATTCGACCTTTCGCTATCTGTTGCCGAGCAATAGCCACTCCAAACTCGACTGGGAGAGTCCTGATTTTAAGGTGACCGGTTCATGGAAAAACTCCCGATCCGGGTTTGGGTTCGACAAAAGTGGCAGCACTTTCGGCGACTTGATCAAAACCAAGATTTCCACATCCAAACGATGCATTTGGCTGAGAAAGACGTTTCGCGTAAAGGATCTCAATTCGATTAGCGCGCTGGTTTTGCGAATCCGATATGATGACGGATTCATTGCCTCAATCAATGGCTCCAAGGTAGCCGAGTCGAATGCCCCGAATAAACCCCGTTACAACGCTTACGCCTCCGGGCGAAATAGTAACCCCAATTACGTGGACTTTGACCTGAGTGATCATATTGATTTGCTCAAAAGCGATGATTTAAACGTGCTCACAATCCAGGCTTACGACAGCCGTGCCGATCGCAGTAAATTCTTCATCATGCCAACGCTGCTGAGCGGCAAGAGCACCGGTTTCGACAAAAACGAACGATCCTTCCTTAGCTTCGCAACGCCGGGAAAACCAAACGCTGGGGCCATTCCTCCCCGCCCCGGCTTGCCGACATTCTCCAAGGAGAGCAGTAGTTTCACTTCCAGCGTCTCCATCTCCCTCGAACCCGGCAAGGAGGGAGAGATAATTCGTTACACAACGGATCAATCCATCCCTACCCAGTCATCGAAAAAGTACACCAGTAAAATACGCATCAATAAAACCACAATGCTCACGGCGCGTTGTTTTGATAAGGACGGCAACGCGGGCGTTCCGGTGTCGCACACCTATCTACAGCTTGTGTCAAATGCTCGAAAATTTTCATCAAATCTCCCGGTGGTCGTGATTGAGAATTTCCGTGGTGGCGGCATCCCTCCCGATCCATACAAAAAGGCGTACATGGCGATCTACGAACCGGGTGAAGATGGACGCACCCGATTGACCGATGGCCCAACTCTCGACACCCGCGTAGGGATAAAAATCCGGGGATCCTCGTCGTTAAATCGCGCAAAAAAAGCGTTTACCGTGGAGGCACGTGACGCGTTTGGCGAAGACAAGGACATCTTCCCGTTGGGGCTTCCCGAAGATTCTGACTGGATACTTTATGCCCCCTACAATTTCGACCGCGCGTTGATTCGCAACGCTCTTGTCTACGAGTTGAGCAATCAAATCGGTCGATACGCGGTTCGCACACGCTTTTGCGAGGTGTTTGTGAATACCAACGGCGGATCACTGAGTTACGGTGATTACGTTGGTGTGTACGTATTCATGGAGAAAATCACCCGCGGCAAGGATCGCGTGAACGTGACTCGTATCAGTCCGGAAGACAACGCCCACCCTGAAGTCACTGGCGGTTACATGTTCAAGATCGACCGACCCGACCCCGGGGACTCGGGATTCAGCGCTGGAGGGCAAAGTGTGAAATGGGTTGAACCCAAGGAGGACGAAGTCACCTCAAAGCAAAGCTCATACGTTCGCACATACTTTAATAACGTCTACAAAAACCTGAGTTCGTCCACCAAGTACGACGACTACATCGATCCCCTCTCGTGGGTGGATCATCACATGTTAAACGAATTCACCAAGAACCCGGATGGCCTCAGGTTGAGTACTTATTTTTTCAAGGACCGGAACAAGCGTCTGGAATATGGCCCCGTCTGGGATTTTGACCGAACTATGGGCTGCGACGACGACGGCCGAGCCTTCAATCCAGTCGGCTGGTCCGGTAGCTACCGTTATGGCTGGTGGGGTCGAGTGATGAGCAATAAGGCGTTCAAGGAACTATACGCACAGCGCTGGGCCGAAGTGCGAGCCAAGGCGATGGCTGAACGGAATATCTTTGCCGTCATAGACGAATGGGAGGCACTACTAAAGGAAGCGGCAGAAAGAAATTTCACCAAATGGCGGTTGGTGAATAACCGCACCGGTTTTCAAACAGAGATCAACCAGTTGAAAAATTGGATCTCCCGCCGCTTGGCCTGGATGGACACTCAGTTTGATGCCATCCCAGCCCCGATACTCAGCATGACCGAGGGAGCGGCCGTTCCCGGGTTCAACCTGGGAGTTCGAGCACAGTCCGATGAAGTTTATTTTACTCTGGATGGCACCGACCCGAGACTGCCCAACGGTAAATTGAATCCCTTGGCCAAGCGGCTTGGCCAAGCGGATGCCGAGATCGTTATCCCGAAAGACAGCGAGTGGCGGTATCTCGATACGGGGCAGGCACAGGACAAAACCAACTGGAAAGAAGTCGACTTCGACGACAGCGCTTGGCCAAGCGGCAAGGCTGAACTGGGATACGGGGACGGAGACGAAGCGACGGCCGTGGAGCGAGGCCCTTCGCCGAGCACGAAATATCGGAACACGATCTATTTTCGAAAGTCGTTTGATTTTCGACCAGGAACAGAAGCCAAGTCGCTTTTCATCAAACTGCTGCGCGATGATGGAGCGGTCGTTTATTTGAATGGAGAGGAAATAATCCGAAGCAATATGCCCAGCGGGACCATTCGATATCGCACCTACTCGACCAAGCGCAACCCCAGTAAAGAGAGCCGCATCTTCTTCCCCTACTTCGTCGATTTGCCTGCATTTCGTAACGGCAAGAACGTTCTCGCCGTCGAGGTGCATCGAGGTTCCCGTTCAGACAAGGACGTTAGCTTCAACCTCGAGGCGATGTTACTCGACGCAGCTGGCATTCCCATCCCGGTCGAAAAATCATCCACCATAACCGTCCGAGCCAAGAGCGGAACCAAGTGGAGCTCCCCGGCGATTGCCTCTGTCACAATCTCTGATACAGCGGCGCTGCAAATCACCGAATTGATGTACAACCCGGCCGAAGGCAAGGCGATGGAGTATGTTGAGATCAAAAACACCAGTGGGTCGCCGGTCCCGCTGTCCGGGGTCAGCCTGACTGGCGTTAACTTCACATTCTCGGACGGAATTCTCGCCCCGTGGCGATCAGGCGTGATTATATCCAATGACGATCCGATTGCCTTTTCGCAGAAGCATCCCAATGCGAATATTCTTGGCACCTTTGGCGGGGCTCTCTCCAACGGCGGAGAGGAAGTCACTCTATTGGATCCCGATGGGCAGCGCATCTCGTCAGTTCGCTACAGCAGTGATGCCCCTTGGCCGGAGGAAGCCGATGGCCATGGTTCGTCGCTCGAACGTGTTTCACTGTTTAATCCTGCGCAGGATCCGAGCAATTGGAGAGCGAGCCTCGTACCCGGCGGCACCCCGGGTGACGTCTTACTGACAGAAATCGCTAGAACCGGCGACGGCCGAATTTCAGTCAAATTCCTCGCTCTTCCCGGTAATAGTTATTCCCTTCATGCCACCGATGACCTTGGTAATCGCCATTGGGAAAAACTGGAGAACAACGCATTTGTCACCGAGCAAAAAGTGGTGGAGTTTTTGATTTGGCCCGATACCGGGCATCAGTTCTATCGTATAGCCAGCCCATGAGTTCGTATCGTTCCCTTCACGGCGCCCCCCCTTTGGCGGGTGTGTGCGATTTCACAGAAGCACAGCGCCCCGGCCTATCGGTCGAGGAATGCGTCCGCCGACTTAAACGCTACCACTATGCTCTCAAACGCTCGCATCAAATCTTCAACAATCGCATTCCCTCCGAACCGGTTTATGAGTTGAAGATGACTTTCAGTCTTCATTCACATTACTGCGCAGAACATGTCGCAACTCTCCGCAAGCGCGTTGGTGAGATGCGCGAGCCGCCACTTGGATTGGAGGCAGTGCCGGATGAGAATCTTGAGATTCTTTTTGACGAAATCCTCGCCGCCCCAACGACTGGAGAGCTATTGCTCGGACTATACGAAGTTGCCGTGCCCGCTCTCGACAAGGCGATGCGCCAGCATTTGAAAGACACGAATCCACTTGCAGATCATCCTTCGGTTCGGGTCATCCGCTTTGCTCTTTTGGAACTCGAGGAGATGATCGCGCTTGGTCAGGCGAGCGTTAAATCTTTAGTCAACGAGGATGCAAGGACAAACGCGGCAACTTGGCTTGGTTTGCTAACCGATTGTCTTGCCAACGCCGGTGGGCTTGCTGGGGAAAACGAGAAAACGAACATCGAGATCGGGCGTCAATACTCTGCCAACCCTTACACTTTCGATGGAGTTCCAAAACGCGATGAGCGTTTTCCTGATCCCTACAACATGGGAGTGAACGCCGAGACGTTTCTGCACGATGAATTGTTCTCACCGGAACCCAAAACGTTGATGATGTTTTACAAACGCCTTCGGGAGATCGACGTGCCCGAGATGATGTCGAGCATTATTGCCGAAACCGCCGGCAAGCCATGGGAATATTATCAGGACATGACACGCCAACTTTGGGACGAAGCTCGTCACGCGATGATGGGAGAAGTTGGATTCGTGAATCTCGGAATCGATTGGCCAAGCGAAGTAATGGTAAACCACACTTGGTCTCTTGCGTTAAACACCCAGCTCTCTCCCAAAGAACGCCATGCTGTCCTTTATTTTATCGAGCAAGGACTGATGCCCAAGACTGGCAAACGGTTCGAGTGGGAAGTCGGTCTGGAATCCAACAACCCGCTCTCTGGGCTGTTTCAGGATTACGATTGGGCAGATGAAGTGCTACATTCCCGCATCGGTCGCGACTGGTATGTTCCCGATTTTAACTCCCCCAAAGAGGCGATCGATTACGGGGACGAATGTTGGTCCCGGGTCTTGATGGATTGGAACCAGTATCGAGATGAGGGCAAGACTGAACACCGCAATTGGTGGCCCGGCCTGTATACTGCCGCCTGCAAAAACTGGGGGATTGAACCCAATCCCGATGTGCTCAAATACAGCACCTCCTACGAATCCGTTCGAGCCGATTTGAAGACAATTTCAGCTTCCGGCTGATTTTTGGATTTTCCTTAAAACAAAAATCCTCCACCCTGTCGCCGATGCGCCATCGTCGCCTGGCTCGAGAGCGAGCCGTTCAGTTTTTATTCCAACACGATTTGAACCCGCCGGAAAATCCCGATGAGGCGTTGGATAAATTTTGGGCCTCCCAAACTACCGCAGCACTTGAGGAAGACAAGAAACCTGCGACTTGGGGGCAGGCGACCGAACTTCCCCCGCCCACTACGGAGGACAACGAAGTTCGGCTATTCGGCGATCCCCTCATCAGGGGCGTACTGGATCACCTAAAGGAAATCGACGAAACGATCGCTGAACAGGTCAAAAACTGGGATATGGATCGGATTGCAAAAGTGGACAGAAACATTCTGCGTCTCGCAATTCACGAAATGCAGCACCGTGAGGATATCCCTCCTGTGGTGAGCATCAACGAGGCCATCGACATAGCCAAAAAATTCTCCACGGAAAAAAGCGGCCGCTTTGTGAACGGGATACTCGACAAGGTAAAAGCCAAGTTAATGCGCCCAACACGTACCAGTGTCGGTTAAACGCGATCGAAAGGAAAGAACTTGGCCAAGCCGTTGATCGACCTTCATCTTCATACTTACTACTCCGACGGCACGTTTACGCCGGAACAGGTCGCCAAGGCTGCGGAGGAGATGAATCTCGCGGCAATCTCTCTCACAGACCACGATACAATTGAAGGTTGTGATCGCTTGGCCAAAGCCTGCGAAGAGAGACACATTGAATTCATCCCGGGCACCGAACTCTCCGTCGATATCGAGGGCCACGAAATGCATCTACTCGGATATTTCCTGGACACTCAAAACGAACGCCTGATCACAGAGACAACCCGCTATCAACAAAACCGAACCAATCGCGTTCACGGCTTGGTTGATCAGTTGAACGAAATGGGAATCAATCTGGAGGCCGATCAGGTCTTTGACTTGGCCAAGTGCAAGGCGCCCGGCCGCCCCCATGTGGCTCGGGCGCTTGTGAAATACGGATTCTGCGGAAGTGTGGACGAGGCGTTCTCTCGTTTTCTCCGCCGTGGCGCCCCCGCTTGGGTTCCTAAAACAAATGTTGATTATCGGGAAGGAATCGACCTCATACATCAAGCCGGAGGCTTGGCGGTGATGGCCCATCCGGGGCTTAACAAAATCGACCACCTGATTCCCGATTTGGTGAAAGCAGGCCTCGACGGTCTTGAGTGCTGGCATACGCGACACCCGAAAAGCACAGCCAAGCGATACCGTGAAATGGCTGAACGATACGGTTTGATCAATACCGGGGGCTCCGATTGCCACGGCGCAGGCAGGGGGCACCCTCTCATCGGAACGGTGCGAGTCCCCTACGAGATTCTTGAGCGAATGAAAAAGCGGCTCCGATCACAATCCGCAAACTAACTTTTTAATGGGTTTATTTTCAAAATTCTTTTCAGGGCTGCAAAAGACTCAGTCCAAATTATCCGGGGAATTGAAGCGAATTGTTTCACGGTCACCCAAATTCACTGAGGATGATGCTGAGGAATTGGAAGCAGTTCTACTGGCCTCAGACATGGGTTTCGCCGTAACTGAACAAATCGTTGACGCCGTCCAGGAAAAATACCAATCCGGAGGCAACCAAGCGGGCGATGTCCTTCAGGTTGCCCAATCAGTAGTGGAGGAAAATCTCGGCTCAGGCAGCGAACAAACCAAGCGCTTGGCCAAGCTCGATGAACTTACCGTCGTTTCACTCGTCGGCGTTAATGGTGCGGGGAAAACCACAACGGCAGCCAAGTTGGCGAATCGTGTAAAGGCCGAAGGTGCCAGCTCCATGCTAGCTGCTTGCGACACCTTTCGGGCTGCCGCGATTGAACAACTCAACCTCTGGGGAAACCGGCTCGACATCCCGGTAGTCAGCAGTGAATACGGCGCTGACCCGGCCGCCGTCGCGCATGACGCAGTCAACTCCGCCCTTAGCAAAGGATCGAACTATCTTTTCATCGATACCGCCGGTCGACTCCATACCAAGCATAACCTCATGCGCGAACTTGAGAAACTCCACCGGGTGATTTCCACTAAGTGCGAAGGCGCCCCACACGAAACCCTGTTGGTCGTGGATGCATCTATCGGTTCCAATGCTCTAAATCAGGCGCGAGAATTCAATAAATCCGTCCCACTGACCGGGCTTGTCATCACAAAACTCGATGGCACTTCAAAAGGTGGCATGGTCGTCGCCATCCAAAACGAATTGGATCTGCCTGTGAAATTCATCGGACTTGGCGAACAAGCCGATGATCTGCAACCATTCTCGCCCGCCGAATACGCCCAAGCTCTCTTCTTTGAGGAGTAAGTGTTCGAAGTGATTCACATCGCTTCTTTCACCTGTTAAATTGCGCCTGCAACCAATGCAGGTGAATTCATTAACACTGGCTCAGATCGGCGAAGACACGGGCACAAACACCCCGCCCGAAGCCGCTACCACGACTGATACACCCCCTTCAGCTCTTTCGGAATTCTTCGATACGGGAGCTATGGGACTCCTGATAGAGGGAGGCCCATTCATGTGGCCCATTCTGCTGATGGCTCTGGTCGGACTGGCAGTCATCATCGAGCGATGGCGCAGTCTTAAGATGCTGGGAAGCGATTGCTCCGAGTTAAAAAAAACGGTCCTGAATGATTTGGCGGAAAACAAAATCGAGGAGGCACTGAATCGATGCGAACAATCGTCCGGTCCCGTAGCCGCCATCTTGGGCAACGGCCTGAGAAAATACTTGGTCTTGAGCAAACTTAATTACGACCCTGCCCGACTTGAGGAAAAGGTCATCAAGAGCATGGAGTCCTACGGAGCACACATCCTGGCAGCGCTCGAGCGCCACCTTCCCATGTTGGCGATTGTTGCCAGCGTAGCGCCGATGGTCGGTTTTCTCGGTACCGTTCAGGGCATGATTGTTGCGTTCAGTGACATTGTCGAGATGGACAAAACTGGTGGCGGTAACATTATTCAAGCCGCGGCTGCCGGCATACAAGTCGCCCTTCTAACAACCTGTTTTGGCCTTATCGTCGGCATACCCGCCTACATGGCATTTAACTATTTTTCGAGTGTGATCAATACGTTCGTTTTGGACGTCGAAGAATCTGCTTCCGAACTTATGGAGGCAGTCACACTCCAACTCACATTCCGTGAGACCCCTCCCCCCGATATCGACAAAACCACTTCCCCTTGAAGCTGCGGCGCCCAAAATATCTGGTTGATCCACCCTCAAGTGCAATGAACGACATTGCGTTTATCCTGATTGTATTCTTTCTGGTATGCGCTTCTGTTGAGCCAGAGGACGGGCGATCGCAAACCATCCCTCGGGGTGAGAAAAACGAGAATCAGGAAAACTCCCAAACTATCGAAGTTGGCTTAACGCCGGCAAGTGTCACAATAGATGGAACGCCTTATCATCAGGATCAATTCGCCAACCGGATACAACAACTGATCACACAAAAGAAAAAAGAATCGGAACAAGTTGTCGTTGTCAAAAGCCAAGCCGACGTACCCTACGAACACTGGATTGCCATGACGGAGATCATTGAAAAAGCTGGAGGGGTCGTGACCCTCTTGCTTGAGGAGGAACAGGCCATCACCGTCGAATAATCGTGATCTTGCGACGCAAAAAACTCGAAGCCAGCGTCCCATCCATGGCAATGGGCGACATCGCCTTTTTGTTGCTAATCTTCATAGTGTTACTGGCTCGAGCCCGGGATGACAGCCACTTGGTTTGGCAACCCGCCACCGGTACCGAGTTGGTAAAACCGGCAAATCAAAATGCCAGTGTGGTCATCGACAAACAAAACATCACATACTTAAACGGCCGCCCCACACAGTCGGAAAATTTGGCAACCGAATTATCTTCCCTCCTCGGCGATCTGCCACCCGGCAGTAGAACTGTTTTGTTAAAGGTTCACAAAGACGTTATTGCTGAACACTTTGAACCGGCTATCGAAGCCGTCAGCGAGGCCGGCGGCGAACTGCATCACGTTTTGGAACCCGCACCCAACCTACCCAACTAACATGGCCATTTATCTCCTTAAGAACGAAAACGAAATCGGGCCCTTAACAACTGAAGAGTTACAGGCGCTGCTCGACGCCCAATGCATCGGCAAGGATCATCCGGTTCGCCTTGGTGATGGAACAAAGTCAACAGCAGGTTCAATTGAAGGCATCCGCTTGGCCAAGCGTGAGCTTCCCTCCCGCACAACAGGCCAAGCGCAGGAAGTCGCTGTTTCACCTATGGGAAGTCTCTCCCGGGACATCAAAGGCATCAAACGTAACAGCGCAGCCGTTGCCGATGAACTGGTGCAATTTATGGCTGAAATGCGAGGTAAATCTCCCTCAGAGATGCTCGGTGCATTCGCGAAAAGCACCCTTGTCAGAAGCGGTATAGCTGCTGCGATTATTCTGACTGCCATTTTGTTGATAACGACTGCGATTCCATTTGCAATGGACAGTGGTTCCCCGCCCGAAAACACATCCGCACCTGCGGCTATCACCATGGGCCAAACCAACACCCCGCCCCCCCCACAAGTCACACGGACTGCCCCCGCAGCCCCCACCAACCTAACAAATGGAGTCATCATACAAGATCCCAAACCGGTTGCTGACAAACTGGGTATTGGCGAAACTAAGGAAGGCACGCCCTCCGAGCCAAACCCGTTTGAAACCACAGACGATTTACTCAAGGATTTGGAGTAAAGTTGCAGGATTCCAAACAAAAGAATGTCGAAGGATTAACCCGGGCAGTGCTCGAGCCAGTTTTCCCCTTGGCCAACCGCCTTGGGCTTGCTTGGTCATTCGCGTTTATTCTGGTCTGGTTGGATAATTTTAACTTCAAACTCCTCCCTGAATGGCTGTTGTTAGTGCTCTTAACCGGAATAGTTGCCGCTTCAATACGATGGGCACATAAACTTCGCCCATGCGGGGTGATAGTCGTCAGGGCCTCAGCGTCTGCCGTAGTGTTGCCGGCATGGTTTTGGATAGTCTCGTCTTCAAGTTGGATGGGCTGGATATCCTTAAGCACCACCGTGGCTCAACTCGGGTTGGGCTTGGTCTTTCTATTGGGGTTAGGGTGGACAATATGGTTCGTTGAACGCGCATCGAAGCAACTCTTGGCCAAGCGCCGATTGACATCACTTCAAGGTGGGCCGACTACCGGCCCTCTCATCTCCATGAACAGTACGCTTGGCCAAACGAGCGTGCGCACCTCAAATCCCCTCGATATTGAAGCATGGTATTACGGAGCAAAGAGACGAAAACTAAACCAATCCGCAACAGCAATGGTACTGTATACAATCGTCTTTATTCTCCTCCTACTGTTGGCCACCCAGCTCACCGGTTGCAATGAGATTTACGAATTGCCCGATGGCGGAGGCGAACCAAAACTGAAGCAACAAGTGGTTAAAATTCAAAAGGTGATACGAAAAAAAATCATTATTAACCCACTCAGCGCTGTCTTGTTTAATCCGCCTCCTATCGAGGAAATCAAGTTACAACTTCAAGAGTTGACCAAACACATTTATGAAGTTGGCCAGGGGGAAGGAAAGAACGCTGGCTTCGAAGGCGGAACCAGAAGAGGTGTCGTTCGATTTATCAGATTAAGTTATTCCGGCGGAGATTGGGAACAGGATCTTGACCGAAATTCGGACCTTAACATGCTCCTCTGGTATGCCGCCAACACAGGCCATAAAACGGCAAAAAAACCTGAAACCAGAAGCATCTCACAACTAAAGCGATTCCCTGAAGGCAAGAGTCCTCCCATGGTTTACATGACCGGCCAAGGCGACATTCGCCTCAACAATAATGAGATAGAAACATTGCAGGAATACCTTACCGAGAAGCACGGCATGCTTTTCGCTGACAACGGCGGAAGTTCCGGTTGGCACAATCAGTTTTTCTCCTTAATGGAAAAAATCCTACCAAAGGTTAAGCCTAGGCCTGTCCCGCTGGATCATCCGGTTCACAATGGTGTGCCATTCCTGCCCGTGGTCGCACCACATGGCGGACGGGTGGCTTGGGGCTGGGTAGTTGACGGACGACTGGCTGTATACTATCACCCCGGAGATGTCGGCGATGCCTGGGCAGATGGCCACGCCGGTGTCCAGCGCCATGTTTGGGAATCCAGTTATCGACTTGGCGGCAATGTAATGCTTTACGCACATTCGGAGTACAGCCGATGGCTCACAGCAAAAAATCAATCAAAATAATTGCGGCACTGAC
>MDTD01100166.1_pt1 | contig 32298 bp, 22 predicted proteins | sample 811221 | NCBI WGS metagenome assembly MDTD01 (sample SAMN05326646, study PRJNA326480) | marine metagenome | isolation source: seawater | place: Pacific Ocean: South West | collected 2011
GGAATTTTACCTGATTGGGAAAGTGTTGCTGAAAGACATAGGATAGGAATTTTGCCATTATACCATATGGTTCCTTTTGTTAATTGGATTTCTACTAATCCGTTTGAATTTAAATGACCAGACGAATAGGGCATAACTTTATATAGGTCGGTGTATCCTGTTTAAAATATGACTGAATGGTATTTTGGAAATTCAAGCGGGCCTAGAGATTGGGAAAAGAAAAATAGAAATCCGTATGGATTCAATCCTTATAGTCCGTATAATTGGAGAAAGAGTTTGAAGCATTATGTTGATACTCTTGAAAGGTTTTTGAATCATGAGGATGTTAAGAAAAAGATTGCTAAGGGAGAAAGGGTTGTTGCAAAGGTAAAGAGAGGCGATAAAATTTATAGAATGACTATTGAAGATATTACCCCTGATTCCGAGGACGATAAGATTACTATTGAGTTTGAAGATAGTCCCCTTGACAAGCACCCAGATTATACCGAGTGAATAAGGTTAAATAGGTGATTAGGGAATTGGATAATATGGGAGTAAATTTTGAAATAGAAAGTTCGTTGATTAAAGAAGTTGTTAAGGCAGTTTCAAATTTCAATGAGGAAGCGATATTTATATTTGACTCTGACGGCTTGTTCGTTAGACTTTCAGATTTAAATAGATTTAAGATTTTAGAACTTAGTATTAAATCTGATGATTTTTTGACTTATAGTTGTGAATCGCCTGTAGAGTTGGGCGTAATTATTGAAAGGATTTGGGATGTTACTAAGACTCTAAAGAATAAAGATGTTCTCAACTTTAGTTATGAAAAGGGTTCTGATGTTATTGTTTTAAGGGCTAATGGATTGACTAGACAAATTAAATTGATTGACTCTAAATTACTAAGTAGAGTTCCTTCTCTAATAGTTTCTTATGATTATGCTGCAACTATTGTTGCTAAACAAATTAAAGATTTTTTGAAGGCTTGTGGAAAATCACTAATGTTTAATGTTTCCATTGAAAATGGTATGTTGAATTTTAATTGCGATACGGAAGGTGGTTTGATTGAACTTAATTTAGATGGCGAAGAATGTTCTTTAAGCCCTATTGATTATGTTGGCGAAAATACATACACTATCTCTGAAGTAAATAATGCATTATCTACTGCTAAGAATTATTTGGCAGTAAAAGGTGGTTCTGAAGGAATTATTCAATTTTCTTGGGATGTTTCACAAAATTCTAATAGCAAGGCTTTTGTAGCAAGGAGAGGTTAGTATGAGGACTAAACCTACTAATTTTGAGGCTGCCAAATCTGTTATCTTGGTTGGTGAAGAATTAACTGCAGAGCAAATTATTAATAGAATGTTAGATAATGGAAGGAAAGAAATACCTACTAAAAAGAGTTTGTCTGTAAAATTTAGAAACGATAAGCAATTTAGAGTTATTAAAAATGGTAGGGGACCGACTATCTTCAAAAGGTTGAATTGATAGTTAATTTTATATATCGGGGATATTAATTGATTAATATGTCTAATATTGTTGTGTCTTATGAGAAGGTAAAATCTCATAATATGCCTGAAGATACATGGAATGACGCAGATGCTTGGTTTAAGCATGTTGTAGATAGTGTTGCCAATGTAAATCATTTTAATGATGCTAATAGAAAATCAGGAGTTAATATTAAAAGAGGTTGTATGACTGGAGATAATTTGTATTCCGCTTTAGTGTCAAGGATTAAAAATAAAAATGTTTATGAAGGAGATTATGGGTATGGAAAGGTTTTCAAAGATATAATTGGAGAGTATATCATTAGTATTGATGATAAAACAGTTATTGACCAAAAAATAAATACTTTGAATTCAATATTAAATTATTTTAATAATGATGAACAATTAATTTATTACGACCCTAGAGATGAAGATATTAAACCAGATATTGCTGAAACCGAGGTAGATGTATCCAAATTGGATTTAGAAAAAGAAGTTAGGTTGGCAGTATTAATTTCTTTTAATGCGGCTAAAGGAAAGGTCAAGGCGGGACAAGTAATTGGTAGGTTGGTAAATAAATATCCTGAACTTATGAAGGTAAGGGCTAAGGATGTTGGTCCATTAGTTGGAAAAAGCATTGGAATGATTGGTAATGAAATTAGGGCTTTAGGGGAAGACGGTGCAAAATCAATACTTGAAAAGGAATTTCCAGATTATGAAAGATATTTAGATAAAGAAAAGACTGGACCTGTAAGGCTTAAAGAGCCATTACAATATTATTTTAGCGGAGGTAATTTAAAACCCGAAGTTGCTTATTTTGATATTGGAGATGAACAATATGCTATTCCACTTTCAATGCTAATTAAAAAAATGAAGCACGATAAAAAGGCTTATCAAGAATTGAACTTGTTAAAGCCTGGAGGTGCTAAATGGCCTCAATCAGGTGGTGGGAATTTTTACATGGTATTAAGTAATGACCCTTTCCTAAATATGTGTAAATCTACTACTAGATATTGGGGTAACAGTTCTTGTGAAAATTATTCTTCATCGGGAAATTATCCTCAAGGTCCTGTGAGTGATGTTTGGTTTGGAAATTTAATTGTTTATATTTTTAAAGGAGATAGACCTTGTGAAGGTTGGCCTTATAAACAATCAGTAGGAAGTGGTTGGCAAAACAAAGTAGATTCTGCGCCTGTGGGGACTCTTTTGAGTAGGACAAATGTAAAGTGGGGCTATAAAGAAAATAAATCGCCTGAAAATGGAGGTTCTATTGGAGGAGGTATAGACCCAGGACATTATCCTTCAAACGGTAGGAAGGGGTATCAAGCAAATTCTAATAGGGCAATTGCCATGATTTTGGCGGAGGCAGGATTATTTAATTATACTCAATTAAGGACTCCTTATTATTATAAAGGACATTGTGATGTAGGCTCGGGAACTGGAAACTTAACTTATACTAGTTCAACTTCTTGCTTTACAAGAATTGACCAAATGAATTTTAATCCAGATTTAATTGTTGCAGAAAACCCTAATATTTCATATTATGATTTTAATAGATTAACAAAACCTGCTACAGATAGGAAGGTAAAATTGTTGCTTGCAAAAAATCATACTATTTGGGCAATACCTGAAAACGATAAAGGGATTAATAGATTATTACAAACTCACGACAAAGATATACTCTCTTTAATGATGGCTTCTCCAATTGCTAGTGTTGAGGCTATGAATTATGTTTTGGATAATTTAGAATTTATTGAACCAGAGGCTAATGATTACACTAAAATTGCAAATAATATATGTAAAATTATTTCAAGACACCCAAACGCTAGTGCAGAAATTCATGCAAAATTGATTAAAACACACCCTGATTTTACCAATGGATTAACTGCTAAAGAAGTATTTTACCTTTATAATCACCTATTATATCCTACTGAAACCAACATTTCTATGATGCCTCAAGATGTTTTATCTTATGAGATTTCAAACTTCTTAAATAGGAAATCATTTGATGCAGATAAACTAAAGAGCAACATTATAAAAGGCTCTAAGTCTGAAGTTGATAAGGAATATCAAGGTATGAATCCTATTTTGGCACCCTATAAATTAGAATTAAAAGATGGTAGTGATGGACTTTCAATGGAAAGAAAAATAGATATTATATATACTTCATTGTTTGTTAATAATTTAATCTTTGCAAAATACTTAACAATTAAAGATTATACTAAATTATTAGTTAAATTTAAAAATGCTTTATATTCTTGGAAAACTATTTCAGAACATCACGATAAATACCCTCTCATCTCTTCATTAGTATCAAATACTTCTAAAATGGTTGGTGATTCTATTTGCATCCCACTTTATGATGTAAAGCATTATGGCTGGTATGGAGGAGTTGATAGATTTGATTATTCATTCCCTAATTATGCTAGCACAGACACATTTTTATTGAAGAAGGATAGACAAAGTCCTGGAGTGATAAACAATGTTTATTTAATTTATCCCGAAGTTTTTGAATCTGGTAGAATATTAGAATATATCAGGAATAAATCTTTTTATGATAAGTTGTGGAGAGATAAAGATAAATACTCAATTGACCCTTATTATTTTACATTAGAGTGTAGAAGTTCTGAACATCATAATAAAAGAAGTATTGCATCTTATTGGGATGAGAGAATTTTAGATTATGCCTTTGATAATACTAAAAAACCTATCAGAGCATTTTTATACTCATTCCTTCCTTATGATGAAGGCAATTCTATTAAAAGAGAGAGAATACACACAAGATTGCTTTCAACTATATTGCAAAGCGATAGATATATTAATGAATTAACAATACCTGTTATATCAAAATGGATTTATGGAGATGTCAAATATTTCAAAAGGTTTGAAGATATTGTTTTGAAAATGGCTTTAACAGATTTATATGATTCTGGAGAATTTAAAAAACCTCCTAAAGATGCATTTGAACTATATGATAGCACAGAAGATATTTATATTCTTGGAGAGGTTGCTGCAGGGTTAAATGGAGAAGAAGGAGGATTGTGTAGGAATAAAAATATTCCATATTATATCCAAGATTGTTTAATAAACAAATGGCCTCAAATTAGTAGTAGGTATGGAGGTGATATGGATGAAGTAATACCTATCATTGAATTAGAACTTTCTAAGAATCCTGCAACTGCCTCTGATTTGTTAGAAAAATTAAGTAGAACTCCTAAATATGCAGTTAATGTTGCTAGGAATCCAAATGCTAGTCAAAAATTATTAAATATGCTTTATAGAGATTATCCCGTAGAGGTATTGTGTAATCCAAGCCTTTCTCAAAAATCCTTTAACAACTTTTGGAAGTTAACAAATAATATTTTAAGAAAGGAAGTAGATGTTAATATTAACAGATTAAATGAATTATTAAAAAGACCCGATGATAAAATAAGTGGAGTTAAGAGAAGAAAGCAAATTCTAGGATATCTTAATAATGCTCAAAATTGGATAGGATATTGGAGAGGTGGAAATACTAAGAAAGGAAAGTTTGCCCCTTATGCTTCAAATAACTGGTATTCTGAAGGAATTGCCGACTACCCAATTGTTGATAAAATTCAAAATAAGAAAATAATTATGTTGAAGTTCTGGGATGATAAAGAAAGGCATATGGAAAATGAATTATGGGAAATTAAATCTTTTGAAGTTTCTGGACAATATCATGCAAAAATAGTTGCAGACAAACATACTGGAACTTCTACAGAAAGGATAGAGGGTAAAATAAAAATTAATGACTTGTTTTCATATATCCCTAAATCAAAAAGAAAAAGAGATAAAAAGGGCAAAGATGATGAAGGTAATGAAATAATTATTAAAGCAGATAAATGGACTTTTGATAATATATTTGTTTTCACAGACAGTAAAGTAGATTCCGACACTAAACCGATTCCTAGTTGGAGATATAGTTGGGACGATAGTGCATTAAAGCAAATAACAAAGGCATACATTAAAAGAAGCAATACTGAAAAAATAAAATCATTGTTAGATGCTTGGGACTTACCATATACGGTAAAATCAGGAATGGTTTCCGAAGCAAAATCTGCCGTGTTATCTCATAAGATAATCATGGAAACTCTTGATGAGTTGAATATGTGGAATACAAACTTAGTCGGGATTTGCCTAGGTTCCTTATTATCAAATTCTGCAAATAATTATAATTCTTGCAAAAATATACCTTTAACGAAAACCTTATTGGAGGTTTGTGTTAGCGAAACTCAAGAAGATTTAGATAAATTTAAATTGACGGGCGAAATGGAAACTCCAATCAAAATGAAGGATTTAGAATCTGCTAGGTCTAAAATATTAGACGAAGTTAATGTCCCCATTAGGTTTGTTTATTTTGTAATTAAAAATAGCGTTGATAAAGCGTTAATGGCTAAGGCTGTAAAGATTAAGAATGAAAGGCTAAAAGAATATTCTGAATATTACACAATTATGAATCCACCTCCTGAATTGATAAGGAAGTAATAAGTTTTATATATCCGTTTAACCAAATCAAAATTATGGCTTCTAAGAATAAGTATCATATTACATATCAAAAAACTGAAACCTATACAATGGAAGATGATATTTACACAGATGCAGTAGCATGGCATAAGGATGTAGTTAAAAGTTATAAATCTGTTGGCGGAAGGACTATTACAGGGAGCCACTCTACTTTATTACAAAATGCTTTAAACACTAGAATTGCAAACAAGAAAAAGGCTAATGAAACAGTAGGGTATAGAGTATTTGATAAAATAATTGGAGAATACTTAGTTACTATTGAAGATAGAAAGGTTATTGATGACAGACTACAAATGCTTGGAGAATTTTTAGATATTGTCAATAAGGATGAGTTATTGACCTCTAAAGACCCAAATCCTAGTAAGAAGGGAGATAAGGTTAAAACCAGGAGTGGTGTTGATGAGCAAGATGCAATTAAAGAAGCGATTTTAGTAATGAGTTACAAATTAAACAAATCTGCTCCTTTTGGTGCTGTAATGGGATATATTACTACTAATTTCTCAGACATTAACCCTAAAGATGTTGCTAAAAAATTAGGACCTATAATTGCAAGTGAAACTGCATCTCTTAAAAACAAAACTAGAGGAGATATGCTAAAGATGATTAAATTAGAATTCCCAGATGCGGAAGTAGAAGATGAATCTAAGAAGGCAAAAGAGGATACTCCAAAGGAAGAAAAACTCACTTACTACTTCGGGGCAGGTGTCTATGAGCCAACAGAATTAATTTATGAACTTTCAGACGGTAGCGAAAAAACCATTGATATTAAGGATATTATTAAAAAGATTGGACATGATAAAAACGCTCAAAAAAGATTAAATCAAATCAAACCAAATGCTAGTCTTTGGCCTGTTTCAGCAAGTGGTAGTTATTACTTAGTTATTTCAAATGACCCTGTATTAGTTGCAACAAAGTCAACAGGAAGGACTTGGGCTAATACTTCTTGTGAAAATTATAATGGTGCATACAATAGAGGACCATATAGCGATATTGAAAATGGAAATGCAATTGTTTATATTTTTAAAGCAGATAAGAAAACTGATGGTTGGCCTGATAAACAAGATGCCACTTTAAAAGGAAGAACCTTGTTAAGGTGGGGTAATAGAGATGATGAAAAAGGAGTTTTTGATATTGGAGTTGAAAAGAGAGTTTATCCTTCAAACAAAGTGTGGGGTCTTCAAGTGGCAACGGCAGTTGGTTTAATTCTAAAGGATGCTGGTTTCCTAAAGTATAAGACAAGGTGTAGAACTCCTTATATTTACAAAGGTTGGGCAGACACTATGGGTAAAAATGGTGTTAGAATCAATTATACTCAGTTGATGATGGAAGGTCAAACTGTAGATTTAGACCAAGCGATTTTTGGTCCTGAGATGGAATTGGCTGCAAGCCCAACAATTAGTTATTCAGATTGTAATAGACTTTCAAGACAAAATGTAGATATTAGAATTAGAAGAGAGTTAGCCCAAAATGCAAATATTTGGAATCAAGATATGGCTTTGGGAAGATTGATTAGGTCTAGAGATTCAATGATTTGTAATCTATTGGCTGCTTCGCCATTAGCACATCCTGCAGCACTTGCGGCTATGGCAGAACAAATTGCAGATATTGACTCTGAAAATTACAGAAACCCTCTTGCAACAAATAGTTTAATTTTTACTATTGCAAAGAACCCTAACAGCAATGCAGATGTTTATGATGCTATTGTTAAAAATCATCCAGGATTTATTAACGAGGCGGGACAAGATGTTGGTAGTGCTGAAGAAATCTTATATTTAGGATTATTGCATAGAAAAGATATTGCAGATACGAGGTGGGGTAGAGGCACATTAGCACCTGCTGAAAGGATGGAACAATTAATTGGTAATTATCTATCCTATAAAGCAACAGTTGGTGGGACTAATAGAATTAAAACTAGGGTTAATTATGCAGTTAATTCTGGTTTAGTAAATTATCACGATGCTACTGATGGTGGTAAAATCCCTCTAACGATTGCAAAAATGTTTGAAACTGTAAATATGATACAGAATGTAATTTTATCTCCTAATTTGTCTGAGGATTTGTATAATAGGTTAATAGATGTTCTTAAAAAACTTATTAATGGAATGACTAAGGCGGCTTGGAAAAATGAAACGATAGTGATATATAATAATGCTATTTCAAAGATGTTTTCTGAAATATTCTTTTTAGATTTGACCCAGACTGATTCGTGGGGCTTTTCTTCTGAATTTTTAGTAGGTGATGGAACTAGCGTTACACCTAATGCAAATTGGGTTCCTAATGAATTAAAATCAAGATATTCTGATTTTGATAGGCAAAATATTAAACTTTTAGAATTTTTGATGTTTTTGTATGTTCAGATGGAAAAATTAAATGATGGGAAAGCATTTGATGGAAATGATTTAAATTATTGGCAACAATGTTTTGTGAAACTTGAAAAGGGGTTACAAGATGGATTAATTAGAGATGGCAAGGTAGTAGATTATCTTTGGAGGAGAAGGGCTAAACTGGGAATTCCTAGTTCTGCATTTACATACAGAGTTAGAGATTTTAAAAATCCATTGGTTTCAGGAGAATATATTATTGATGGTAGGAAATTAAATATCGCCTTTGAAGAATTGGAAGGAAATGAAGTTGTTAAATTTAGATTTGATTTCTTACCTAATGGGGGTAGGGCTGTAAAGACTGTTAGGAAGGAAGTAAGTAATGAATTAGTAAATACTATTTTGAAAAAGGGTAAAAAGGAATTATTAAATGTTGGGTTTGATACTGTTTCAAATTGGCTAATAACTCCTAAACAATTTAACAAGTTTGTAGATTTAACTTTGGCTACTGCTATTGGCAATTACTATTCGGAAGAAGATGGAACTGTAACTCCTCCCTATACAGAGGATGATATATTTTCAAACCCTCAACTTATTGAAGAGCATGAAGATAATCTAGCATATTTGAATGTGTTAAATACTGCTGCGGCAGGAGTTAATGGTTTTGGCGGATTGTGTAGGAATGAAAATATTCCTCCAAACACTCAATCTATATTGATTAAAACATGGAGAGATATTTCAAGACAATTTAACGGATTTTATGAAGAAGATTATTATTATATTTTAGAATCATTAGCATTAAATCCTGAAACTACTTCTAATAACCTAAATGATTTATATCTAGAAAATAAAAGATTGCATGAAGATATTGCTAGCAATCCAAACACTCCTCAAAAATTATTGTTATATTTGTATAAAGATTATCCAGAAAGGGTTTTAGCAAATACATCATTAACTTCTGCTAATTTCACAAGATTATGGTATATGACTATGGATGTTTTAAGGACCGAAGTAGAAGTTGATATGGATAGATTAAACAATTTATTTAGAAACAATGTTGCAAACTTACAGACTCCTTTATCTGGTGTAAAAAGAAGAGAATTTTACAGAAAATTACTAAGAGAGAATGGCAATTGGTTGAATTATTGGAGAGGTGGTAGAGTTAAGGCTGGCTCATATGCTGAATTTATGAATTTGAATCTATGGGAAGATGGAGGTATTGCCGACTTACCAGTTCCAATCATAGGTAAGAAGTTTGTGATGGTGGTTACACCCAATAAAAAGAAAGATGCTATTGAAGGAACTGAAATTTACTTTATTGAAGATATGTCGGGTAATAGAGAAAATCTAAAAATATCTGGAACAGTTATGAAATATGATTCTGATTCGGGAATTTGGGATGAAACAAAATTGGATGGTAGGAAAAAATATACTGCACAAGAATTCTTTAAGTTCATACCTCCTGAAGAAAGGGGTGGTGAAATGCCTCTTTATTTCTGGGATATGAGCAAATTTAAAACTACTGATAAACAAGAAATGGTTGACCACATTGACAGGTATAATGAAAATAATGGAACTGAATATTCTGATAACGATATTAAAGAAGGAGTTAAAGAAGCAGACAAATGGACTGCAGACAATATATTTGTATTTACAGATAATAAACCTCCTAGGGGCGAAAAGAAAGTTCCTTCTTGGAGATACTCTTGGGACCTTGAAAAAATGGAAGTAATCTTGAAGGCTTTCTTAAGTAGGATGAGTTATAAAGAAATTAAGACTCTGATGAAAGATTGGGGAGTTAAATATTTAGTCCAAGGTGCAAACATCTCTAAGGAAAGGCAAGCAGAATTGAGTTTGAGGGCTATTTACATCAATATTGATAAAAATAGATTGTGGACTAAAGAATTGATTGACGATGCATTATCTGATTTGTTCTATAATAAGGGTGAAATTTTCCTTAGAATGGAGAATATGCCATTGACTAAAAAACTACTCAATGCAACTCTTTGTGAAAGTGATGAAGAATTAGAAGAGCAAGGAATTGCAGGATTAGTCACTTTAAATGATTTAAATAATATTAAAATGAAGGTATTAAGTTATCCTGTAGTTCCAATCCCTTATGTCTATCACATCTTAGAAACTACTATTACTCCAGCAGTTGTAAATATGGCTAAAAATATTAGGAATCAAAGACCTAGAGAATTTAACCAATATTTGTTAGATATTGCGCCAGAACACCATGAAGATGGTTGATTAAAATAATAGTTTTTATATAGTTGATTACCATATTAAAAAATATGTCTAAGATTAACTATAAGAAAGTGTCTTCAGATACTACTGTTTATCCTGACAATCCCAAATATGAATTTCCAAAAGGAATTAGTAGTGTAAATGAAAAAGTTAATTATTGGTTTAATAAAATTAAAAAGGAATTTGAAGAGTTTGAACACCATAAAAATTCTTCCATATTTTCAGTTTATGGTCACACTTCTGATAATCCAACTCTTAAAATGCCTGCTGGCGGAGTTCCATTTAGTGAAAGATATAATAATATGCAGGAAGATGTATTAAACGCTTGTAGATATAGAATTGAAAATTATTTAAATGAACAAGTAGGTGGTTGGAAAGTATTTGAAAAATTATTGGGCGATTATGAAATTGAAATTATTGATAATGAAGTGATGGAGGAAAGATTAGTAATATTGAATAAATTTACAGACTTATTAAATTCTGATGAAATGTTAACTAGTATTGACCCAAACACTAATGAAAATGCAAAAACTCCTGTTGACCCTATAACTGAAAAAGAAAAGGGAATTGAGTATTTATTCCCATACGGTATTGAAAATACTGATGAATTACATTATTCTGTTTTAGAATTACCGAAGGCAGAAAGGGAAGAAGTTAAAGAAGAACAGATTGATGATTTTATTAGGAAAATTATATTAGAAAGATTAGTGGAAACTGAAAGGGAAGCGACCCCCAAGATTTTGGGTTTTATTTTAGGAAATTATCCTGAGTTAAGACCCTTTGCCGCCAGCATTAAAGAAAAATTAACTGATGCAGTTCTAAAAATAAACAATTGGTATCTAATTGAAGATTATGATAGTCAGTTATCAAAAATTATATCTGAAGAAGATACTGAAACAAAGAGAAGGGCTTTGGAATTAATAGACATTGAACTTAAAAAATATGAAGATATTGGAAAGATGAAAGAAGTTAGAAATAGTGGAACTTATCAAGAAGTTTTCAAGACTGTAAGTGTTAAAAAATTAATAAATAGATGTAAAGATGAGGCAGTTAAAAATCAATTAATGAAATTTAAACCTCCTGCAAGTGGCAAGGGTGGTGGAAGTTCTTGGCCTAAGAGTAGGGGTGGTAAATATGTATTGAGGTTTTCTCAAAATCCTGTAGATATGTTGACTAAAACTACTGGTAGGGCGTGGGGTTCCAAAGATTATTCTTGTGAAAATTGGGACGGACAATGGTTAAGAGGTCCTCAATCAGATTTCCAATATGGTAATTGTATTGTTTGGGTCTTTAATGCAGGGAAATTAGAACACAATCAACAAATTGGAAGGGCTATATTAAGATGGGGAGATTGTTATGATGAATTAGGTAATAATTTGAATAGAAAGGATGTAGGTTTAGAGCAACAATTATATCCTAAAGATGCTCCTTGGGGTCTCAATATGTTTAAAGCAATTGCACAAATATTGAGTGATAGTGGATATTTCAAATACCACCAATTAAATACTCCTTACAGGTATGATGGATATTCTGATTATATTGGTAGAGGTGGCACTAGTATTCAATATAATAAACCTAAATTCAAAGGAAAGTCTGTTGAATTAGGAGAAAATGAATTAATGTCTATGGCTTCAAATGTCAAACTTGCTTATGCTACTGCTGGTTGGTTAGTAAGTAATGGTAATGAGATGGTAAAAAGGACTCTTGCACAAAACCCTGTGATATGGTTATATGAAACCCCTACAAGAAGATTGATTAATTCATCTTTAGATTTAGAAGACGGTAGAGGTTTAATTTATGATTTAATATCTTCTGATTATGCAGATTTTAACTTTATGAATGTAGTAATTGATACTATTTCATTATATGACCCTGAATATGATATGTGGGGTAATGCTGAGAATTTTACATCAGTAATATTAAATCACCCAAACGCAGACACTTTAACTCATCAAAAGTTACTTGATACTCACCCAGGATTTAAAGACTTGGGAAGTGATATTAAATTAGGGACTATTGAAGAATTAATTTATTTTGATGTTATCAATAGAGCAAACAGAATTGATACTTATTTGAATAGAAGTATAAGTTTAGCGCCTATGGAAGTATTAGATGAGGCTATTAATAAATTATATTCTGGAAAATTGTTATCGGACCCAGAAACTATTGAAAATAGATGGGCTTATTGTGTAAATATGAATTATTTAGAAGGCGATTATTCAAACGCAGAAGATAAGAAATTTTATAAGAGATATAGAGAATCGCTATATGCAATAAACAATTTAATTTTGTCTCCTAACCTATCAAACACATCATATTGTAAATTATTAAAACTTTTTAAAGATATTGATATGAGAAAAAAAGAATTAATTGACTCAGGAGATTTAGGTCCTGAAGCATTAAGTTGCAGATTGATTGAATCTGTAAGAGTTAAAATTGCTATTGTTAGTTGTTTCCCATTTAACACTTCAAAATCATGGGGTTGGGATTGGGACGACTATGTAGATAATAATGGATTTGATAGAGAATTTAAATTAAATCTTATACCTTTAAAAAATAAAGTTAGATATTTCAAAGAACCAAGACAATCACCTCAAGCAATAGATTATTTAGTTGATATTTGTCCTGAAATCTTTAAATTGTCTGGTAGTATGTTTAATTATGATTCTTCTGGAAATCCTTCATTATTAACTAGCAAGGATATTATTTTCTTTAATCACATTCAATCTTCAGAAGTAGCAGATTACATATACAAAAAACACATTAGATATGGAATTGACCCTGTAAATCTTTTAGTAAAATCTATCCCTGAAGAGTTGAACCTATTAATTACAGAAGATTTAGATTCAATGGATGTCTATTTAGATTCGGGCGGTAAATTAGAATGTATGCTTTCGCCAAAAAATCAAGAAAGAGTTATTAAGCAATATGTTGATTCATTAGACCCTTCAAACAAAATTGATTATGAAGCCTCTCCTATCAAATCAGAATTATTGGCTGAAGACCAGATATTTACTAAGAATTTCATAATTAGTAGAAGAGAAAGAAAAAACGCACCGATTGGATTTATCAAGGCAGTATTAGACCATAAGAAGGCAGAAAAACTAATTGTGCAATTTGGAGTAGATATGATTGGCGGGTGGTTGGAAGACGAAAAGGACTTTTATAAGTTTGAGAGAATTCTTTATAAAGCCATATTCGGTAAATATTATAAATATGAAGGTAGAACACACAATTTTACGCCCTTACCTCCTCTACCACCTCTGGAATCTACAGATTTAAAGGAATTTTATGAAATTATGATGAATATAGAAGAAATGAAAGCAGAGATTGACATTTCACTACTTACTATTTGTGCTAATGGTCTTGAAAATAAAACTAAGGGGCTTGCCTCCAACCCTAATTTACCAGAATCATTACAACTTAGGCTACTATTGCCTGAAAAGGATTTAAAAACTGGTAAAACAATAGGCGCATTTGGTGATACAAAATGGTCTATAATTTCTGAAAGGTATGAAGGAGATTATAATTACTATAAAACATCAATAGTTGAACAATTAGCCTCAAACAAAGGCGCAACAGGCTCAACTTTAAAATACATTTTGCAAAATTATTATGAAATATTAGGGAAAAAGATACTTAAGAAAATCGCCCAAAATCCTAATTCGTGGGAAGTGGGAGAAGATAATTACCAATTATTGATTGATAACTATCCAATCCCTCTATTAAATAACACAGAACAAGGAATAGACAATTTGAGAACTTTGTTTTGGAACAAACTTATTGAATTGGTAAAAAAGCCAGTAAAGCAAGACCCTGAAGAGATTTTCGCAATGAAGGTTTGTGATTTAAGCGGTAATAAAGAGAAATATGGGTTAGGTCAAATGATTGGGTATGTATTGAATTCTGATTCTAAAAATCCAAATAACGATGCAGTTATTTTAGATAGGATAGAAAGCCTTATTTCGGGAAAAAATGCCCTTAGTGATTATTTGCAGATGTGGAAAGGTGGAACTTGGGATAAACCAATGCATAAGGGTAATTCGGATATAGAAAATACTTTCCCGCTTTCTAATATTAGAGATAATCCAAGAAGCAGTAGTATTAGAGGTTATTCCCTTAAGAATAGTGCGGAAGGATTTATTTATACGGGTAAAACTCATACATCTTATTGGCCTTATGTTCATAAAGATGTAATTAGTAATATGGAAAATCACTTTGAAGACCCTCAATTTATAGTTACTTTTGATGGTGGTTGTTTTACATACCTTCCAGTAACTAAATATGAATTAAACTATGCATCTAATTATTTAAATGATATGCAATTACTTGATGAATTGGTTTGGGATGGAAATAAAGGAGTTGCTAGAAGATTTGATTCTATTGATGAATTAAAAGAAGCAGCAATGCAATATTCTAGAAAATATGTTATTCCAGAAGTTACCAACTATTCTATGTCTTATGAAACTAGAGAGCAAGCCTTAGATTACTTGAAAAGAAATTATGGAGTTGAAAACTCTGAAACTGGAAAGATTTATTATTCTGATAGTATAATAAGATTATCAGATACTGCTAAATTTAAAAATATTATTGAAAGTATAGATGCAGGAGTTCCAACTAAATCTATGAGAAATAAAAGTGCAATTTCTAAAATAAATACTAATTCAGGACCTGTAAGAGATAGCACTATTACTGTTTATGAAGTTCATGAAGTAATTGAAAGCCCTACTAAACAACCTTCTGAATTATCCTTGCTCTTGGAAAGAAGATTTGGAGTTTCTAGAGAAGATGTAGATTTACTACCAAGTTCTGATTTAACTAACTATCAATATATTGGTAGAAAGAAGAATGTTGGTGGAAGATGGGTTAATTTTTCATTGGATTCGGTTGAATTTTATAATGAAATTGGATACACAGTTGACGGCTGGAATAAAGATTTAGTATTAGGTTTTGTTTCTAAGAAAAGAGATGAAAAGATACCTGATTGGAGATTAGAAATGACTCCTGCTAAATTGAAAACTATGTTTAGAAATTACATTAGAAATCCATTAACTAATCATGAGGACTTTGTAATGTCAAGGCAATTTATTAATGATATTAAGAAATCCAGTGCTAAGGTTGCAAAATCAGGAAGTAAAAGACAATTAACTAGCCCCCTAGGAGATTATAATTTTAGATTAAATGATTTATTTGCTGTATTGGATAGGCATAAATTGTGGACTAAGGACATCATTAATGATTGTTTCAAGGAGTTAGTATCTCCTGGTTCAAATGTCTTTATCAACAATTACCCTAATGCAAAACCTACTGCTAATATATTAAAATTAACTTTGGCTGATACAGAGGCTAAACTAGAAGAGTTAGGATTATTGGGCATAATTACAAATAGAGATGTTAAATTTATACAAGAATGGATTGTTAACAATTTTGCTAACGATTTACCTATTTCATATGTTTATGAGTTAATTTCATATCCTGGTGCCTCTGAACAAGTTAAGGCTTTGGTTAGAAATATTAGAAACGCAAGATTGGATGAATTTATTGATTATCAAAGACAATTACAAGATGAAATGTTAGAGGGAGATGCTGAAGAATATGCTGCTGAAGAATATAATTCGCATTATGAATTAATTGTTAAGAGATATTGTGATTTAAAACATCCTAAAGATTTAAATAAAAGAAGGGCTTTAATGGAAAACATTATATACGGGAAGAAACATATCCCAATTAGAGAACTTCAAAGAGTAGTAGGTGGTGAGTAAAAATGTGTAATACTTGTGGATGTAAAAATGCAGAAGAAACTAATATTCAATTATCTGCTGAAAGAAGATATTCTGGTAAAAAGAAAGTAAAAACTAAGAAAACTTCTACTGGAAAATACATTTGCCCTGCTTGTGGAGAAAGGTTTTCAACTAGAAAAGAAGCAAACAAGCACCAATATGAGAAAAACCATACGGGTGCTATCAAGGTAGAAGAAAAAAGGGAAGAGAAAAAGAAAGAGGAGAGTAAAACTACTACTTCAAGTAAAAAAGTTAGCAAAAAAAGAGAACTTATGAATAAGGCAAAGAAGGCAGTAGATACTGCGATTGCAGCGGGTGTGCCTGAAAAAACTGCTATTGCCCAGGTTGCTAAAAAAATGAATGAAACTCCTAATAAGGTAAAGGCTTGGTTAGATACTATAAAGGGAGAACAAAGAAGGAAGGGAGTTAAAACTCCTTCAGTTCCTAAAAAGGAAGAGCCGAAGGTTGAAGAAGTGGTAGAAGAAAAGGGAACTATTCACAGATTTAATAGGATTTCTGAAGATGCATTACAAATGATTAAGGGTGATTTAGAAAAAGCACAGGGTATGGAACTGCATGTTGTTCCAGATACTGGTAATAATTTAATTTATTGTAGGACGGAATCTGATTACTATGCATTTGATTATCTTATGTTTTTATATGACTTTGTAGAAATTGAAATGGATACAGGAGATGTTATGTATGTTCTTGATTATTACAGTTCTAAGAAAGGAAAATTAAATGTTAAAATGAAAATACATGATATTGCTGAGAAATTAGATAGATTTATTGGTGATGTAGATGATGGTGGATGTCTAATTAATGGATTTGATTCAGAAGAAAGTTTGACTGTTTCACAAATAATGGGTAGAATGTCTGAATTTGACCCTAAGTGGATGGCTTGTGCAGGTGGTGCTTGGGATAAACCTATTGCTACTAAAAAGGAGGAGCCTAAAAAACAAGATGCAAAGGCATTACCTGCCCCTAAATCTGGTGGACAACAAACTCTTGCAGATTTTGTAGATAACACGGTTCAAAGCGAAGTGCAAAAAATTATTGAACAGGAAAAAGAAAAGATTGCAAGGGAAAATTATGTTGATGACATAGATGATGAAGAATATACAAGATTTTTAGAATTAAATGATAAAGATGTCTTATCCCTTACTGAAAGTGAATGGAATGAATTACAAGGTTTATATTCTAAATATGAAGGTAGGGATGATTATGTTGATGAAACAATTAGAGAAGATGATGTTCCATTAGAAGGGGAGAAAATACAAGATGAAGGTCTAAAGCAGTTGTTTGAGCCTGCTGATAAGTCTAATAAAACTAAAGAAGAAGATAAAAAATTCAATCCTGATTCTAAAACTTATAATCAATTAGATGGATATGGCGCTGAAGAAGATGCTAGTGTTTATTATGGGTCTTATTATAGTAGCAGTTCAAGCACTACACCGAAGAAGAAACCCCCTCATTACTCTCCTGTATACGGAATGGATGTTAACAGAATTTATGTTGATAGATTGATTGATATTATGAAGTTTATGCCTCCTGAAAAGGATGAGTAGTTAACTCTTATATAGTTGGTTTTATACTCATAATATTATGTATGAACCAAAGGATTTTGCTGAAATAATTTTTAAACAAAGATATGCAATTACTGCTAACGAGACCTATGAAGAGGCTTGTCAAAGAGTTGCAAAACACGTTGCTATGGCTGAAAATGGAAGTAGAGAAAAATATGCTGAAAGATTTTCAAAGGCTATGGTAGAAAATAAATTCATTCCAGGTGGTAGAATTTGGTATGGTAGTGGAAGAATGAAAGGACAATTATTAAATTGTTTTGTAATTCCTACTGAGGATACTAGAGAGGGTTGGGGTAAGGCTGTTAATGATATGTTGATTATTTCAGGAACTGGAGGTGGAGTTGGTATGAATTTCAGCCCTGTAAGACCTAGGGGCGCTCCAATCAGAGGAACTGGTGGTGAATCTACAGGTGCAGTTTCTCTAATGGAAATTATTAATCAAACAGGAGAAGTTATTAAGGCTGGTGGCGGTAGAAGGACTGCATTAATGCAATGTCTTAGATATGACCATGCAGACATTTTAGAATTTCTACATAAAAAATTCAATAAAGTAAATGTAAATAAAGATAACCTAGTTGAATTTATGAATAATACTTATCCTAACTTGCCTAAAGATGATTTAGATAGGATTGTTGAAATGTATTCAGGAGATTTTGAAGAAGTAGTTAAGTCTTTGATTAAATACCAACTTGACCAAAGATTGAAAAATGCAAATGTTTCTGTTTTAGTTGACCAGAAATTCTTTGACTCTATTCAAAATGATGAGTATATTGAATTTGAATGGGGCGGTAAAGAAATGGGAAGAGTTAAGGCAAAAGAAATCTGGGATATTATTATTAAGAACTCTTGGGAATCTGGAGAGCCTGGGATTTTAAATCAAGGCTTTGCAAATGATATGAATAACATTTGGTATCATAAGAAATTAGTTAGCACAAACCCTTGTGGTGAAATTTGGCTTGAAGAGTATGGTTGTTGTGATTTGGGCGCCATTAATTTGGTTAATCATATTGATTCTAAAACTAATGATATTGATTGGGATTCTTTAGCAGATACTGTTACTTTAGGTGTTAGATTTTTAGACAATGTATTGGATGTGAATGTCTATCCTTTGAAGAAGATTGAACAAAATTGTCAAGAAGTAAGAAGGATTGGATTAGGTATTATGGGATTAGGTCATGCTTTGATTAAGTTGGGCTTAAAGTATAATAACGCAGAAGGAAGGAAAATGGTAGATAAGATTTTCAATTTTATTAAAAAGAGAAGTTATGAGGCTTCAACTTATTTGGCTGCTGAGAAAGGACCATTCCCTGCTTTTGATTCAGAAAAGTTTTTGGAATCTGGTTTTTGTAAGACTTTGACTAAGGGAACTAGGGCAAAAATTAGAGAATATGGTATTAGGAATTGTGCAATATTGACTATCGCACCTACGGGGACTACTTCTATCATGGCGGCTACTTCATCTGGGATTGAACCTGTATTTAGTGCAGGATATAAGAGAAGATATTATGCTTCAGAAGATGATTCTAATGAAAGAGTAATCAAAGAAGAAATTGTAATTGACCCATTGTTTAAAGATTTGTATGAGCAAAATTATGATTTGTCTGCATTTGTATCAGCACACGAAATTGATGTAGAAGACCATTTAAGAATGCAAAGTGTAGTTCAAAAACATATTGATAATGCAGTAAGTAAAACTATTAATCTGCCTAATGATTATCCTGTAGATAAATATGGTTCTTTACTGCTTAAATATGGTCCTAAGTTGAAAGGAACTACAGTTTATAGAAGTGGAAGTAGAGGGAATGAGCCTTTAGTTCCATTAGAAATTGAAGAGGCGATTTCATATCTAAAGGAACAAGAAGTTGAAATTGGGGCAGCACAAAGTGATTGTCCAAGTGGTATTTGTGAAATTTGATAGTTAAAGTTTAAATATCAAAAATTGATTCAAGGTGATTATATGAAGATTGTAATTGAGAATAAAACTAAAAGAGTGTTAAATAAAAATGTTGAATTATCTAATAATATCTATAAAACCTTAAACGACATTGAGATTTTTCTAAGTCAAGCACATTTTAGAGGGAACTTAATTTTAGAAGGTAATGAGAAAAAATTCATTTTAACTTTAAATCCTATGCAATATGTTAGTGATTATTTATTATTAGACATTCAAGAACAGATTAAATATTTAGTAAAATGTAATAGAGAATTGAAGTATCCTTTAGAGGTTAATTAGTAATTATTATATATCAAATACACAGATAATAAGTCATGGTCAATAAACTTAGGACTACTCTTTGGTCTTCATTAAATACTGTAATGCCAAGAGATGAGAATTCAATTATTACTATGGTAACTAGGATTTTGACTCAACTTGCTATGAAAGGTCCTGCAATTCCAAAGGGAACTGAAAGGTGGGAAAAGGCAGAAGCCTATTTGGTTGGTGGTGCTGCGAGAGATATACTTCTCAAAAAAACGCCTAGAGATTTTGATTTTGCCACTAATGCATCGGTATCAGATATAGTAAAGGTATTGACTCCTTTAAAAACTCAATATGGTGATTCAAAGTTAGTTAGAATGAGAAATTATCTTCAAGAAGTTAATTCTGATGGAGAAGTTATTTCATCATTAAGTGAATCTCAATTATATGAGATATTGGCTGAAGAAGATAGTGTTCAATTGAGATATTATAGACCTATGGTTTCTGCTCAAATTTATAATAGTAAATCTAAAAGAACTTGGGATTTTGAAATTGCATCTTATCAAATATACCAACCCCCCACAATTGATGATGATGGTAATTATCAAACTAATACATTAATGGTTAAATCTTTAGAAGAGCATTTGATAAATTCTGATTTTACTATTAATTCACTTGCTATTGATAAAGAGGGTAGAATACAAGATTTCACAGGCGGGTTAGAAGATATAAAATCAGGATTGATTAAAACAACATCGGACCCTGAAGAAATTTTTAGAAACCAACCAAGGACTATGCTCAGGGCTATTAAATTATCAACTATTGAAGGATTCAAATTAGATAAACAGACAGAGACCGCATTAAAAAAGGTAAAGTTTGAAGAGTTGATTCCAGTTAGACCAAATATTAAAAGACAATTGATTAATGAAATTTTAATGACTTCTTCTGGAATTCAGATGTTGAATAAATATGGCATAACTGAACAATTAATTTACGAATATGGAGGTGTTCCTAGCAAAGATATTTTGAAAAGAATTACATTAGGATATAAAAATTTGAATAGATATATGAGACCTCCAAAAGCAGGAGAAATAGACACTTCTAAAGATGCTATACAGGCTCTTTTAATTTATTTTATCTCTGAAAGTTATGCCGATTCTTCAGTATCAATTGAAAGCAACTATGTTAAGGATAGTCAAAAACAAAGTTTAACTCCTGAACTTTACAAAGCAATACATTATTACAAATATTTTAGACCCCCTGAAATATTAAGGAAGCAATTTAGCATATTTTTTAGAGCAATTCAAAAATATTTAGATTCTGTCATACCTACTGATTTATATGAAGTCAAAAAGGAATTAGATTCATTCTTTGAAAAAACCACAGGGTTGTTAGTTCCAAAAGATTTACTTAATTGTTTTAATTCAGTAATCATACCGATTTGTTTAGATAAAGGTATTTCTTTTGATAAAATATCTAATAAAAATAGATTTTTGTTTAATTTATACAGCGCTAAATATCAAAATTTATTAAAATATCAAGATAAGGCAATTAAACATATTGTTTCTTATTATAATATTACAGATGATGAAGCAAGTCAAATTTGTAAAGATGCTATTGCTAATGTAATGATTACAAAAGATAAATCTGCTTCTTGGGAATTTATATTAACTAATATGTTGACTTCTTCAAAATACAATCTATCATTTACGGGAGATATTAAACAAATTGCAGGTGTTTTAGATAATAAAAAGAATTATGAATATTCAATGGAAAGGATAATTTCAGAATATTGTCATAAAACCTCAATTAAAAGTGCAATAAATCAAACCATTGAACAAAAAGAAATGAGGGATTTGAGAGAGTATATTGATGCTTATGAGGAATTTGCAGATGAACTTGAAGATTGGGAAGACGAACAAATAGAAACACTTGAATTCTTTAGAAAGGTTATTAATTTAATTATTTTCAATTGGGTAGTAGGTTTTACTCCAGAAGGTAAGGCGCCAAAGATTAGGAATTGGGTAAATAAATGGTATTCATATCCATTAGATTCTATGCTTTTTAGTGATATTGAAATTATTGCAGATAATAGAGATATTAAAAAGAATAAAAACATTTTGATTGAAAAAATGACTTCTGAAGAATTAAAAACATATGATAAATTACAATTTGAATATAACAAATTCATGAGTTATGGACATAGTATTTGGAATGATAATTTAACTGAGGCTATGAGGTTGGTTTTAGATTCTGCAAGAGATAAAACTATTGAACTCTTAAAAGATGAAAATTCTTATTCTTCATTTTTCCCACAGAAAATCATAGTTGATAATGATATGACTTATATTTCTGAATTAAAGATGAATCCTGGATTTGGTCAACAATTTGAAAGTTGTCCGAGTTGTGGTGGCAAAGATTTTATGAAATTTATCAATACAGAAGGTGAAGATATTTTAAGATGTATTACTAAAAATTGCTATATTGAAATTGATAATTCAAAACAATTGAAATATTACAATAGAAATATGAATGCTAGACAAATTGATTGGATTATGTTTTATGAAAATACTTATGTTCATAAACCCGTAGTTTCAAATATTTATGAAAGATTACAACTTTCTTTGAGTAACGAAGATAGAAAAACATTGAACACTTGTAAAAACGAATATAACAACCACATGTATAATGTTCACAAGAATTTTAGAGAAAGTTATGATATTATTGATATAGATAATCCAGACTTTGAGTGGGCTAAAAATGCATCTAATTTCTTTGAGAAATACAGGAGAAAGATTTTAGATATAAACATTCAACAAACTAGAGACCAATTAGTTAAAAGAGAAGTTTTTGGCGAATCAGATTTTGATAGAGAAAAAAGCAAAAAGACTGAAGATGCAATTTATGAATATTCATTAGTTTATGATTGGATTTTGTTCAATTCTGAAAATTCATATAAACTTACGAAAATAGATTTCATTAGGTCTATCTTCAATTCTTATATCAGATATTCTGGAAAAAATAAAAAATTCTTACCTTTGCAAAGAGAATATTACGATATAGTAGATAATCCAGAAAATTGGTCAGATTATTATGGTAAGCATTACAAAGATATTGCTATGAATTATTACAAAACTTTAAGAAATTTGATAAAGAAAGATGAATTACTTATAGATAGCAAATATTGGAAAACTAATAAGGATATTTATAAATTCTTAAATGATAAAACTTGGTTTGAAGAAGCACATATAGAAAACATAGTTCCACTATTTTATTCAACTAGAAAATGGTTTGATTTAGAAACTAGGTTAGAAGGAAATGATAAATTAGTAGTCTTAAATGAATTATCTACTATTATATACTCTATTTTGGAAATACACAATCCTCAATCTTGGGGAGATGTTGCTAGAATTTATAATGAATTGCCTATTGAAAAGATGGAATATGGATTGCTTACTGCTAACTTAGCAAAATACATATATGATAAATGTATTCAACCATATGTTGATTAGTTTATAAATAAAGGTTACAAAATACCGAAACCTTAATATACTCCATGTGTTATGGAGATTTAGTGATAAGTATGTTTAGCAATAAGTATAAGAGTTGGCCGAAGGTTGATTCATGTTCAGATGTTCAATCATTTGTTGATTCCATGTGTGAAGCCTATAATGTTCCACCTATTAAAGTTATCGTTAAGTCAACTAATTGGGTTGAATGGTTTGCTGGCGAAGGAGTTAGTGCTTGTGCATTTTGGCCTAATGAAGGTGAAGAAGATGCAAAGTTTGGCAAGTATATTGTTTTTGATGGTCAAACTTGTAGAATTTCTGGTAAAGACAGAAATGTTCCAATCAAAGTTAATCACAAGTGGCAAGTGGTTGAAAAGATTCATACTATTATACATGAGTTTATTCACCATTATTTTTATCATCATCATGGTATCAATACTGATAATCACGGCAAAGAGTTTAGAAAGATGGAGAAAAAAATGAATGCAGAATATGGTATTTATTATTTCTATGCTTGGAACAAATATGCTAAGTATTTTCATAACTTTTGGGGCATTCCTTTTGGAAGTAAAAAGCCTACTGCAAAAGATAGAGGTTGGGTTTGCTAAAACTTTATTAAGGTAAAGCCTTAAATATACATATGGGCGTATAGTGTAGTCTGGATATCACATTGGCCTTCTAAGCCGATAACACGGGTTCAAATCCTGTTACGCCCGCCACTTCCAATAAATAGAGATAAGATTTAAATAGAAAAAATAGACATGCAAAATTATGAATCAATTTCTGACTTATGCAGGGTATTTCTGTTTATCATCTATAATCATTTTATCTGTAATTTTTTTCATATGGAATCTTTTTAGAGAAAAACCAGATTTCAGGATGGATGCGTGGTAGTAAAACACATAACCTTTATATATCAAATTGATGTAAATTATATTATGTCAATTCTAGGATTATTCTTTTTGATTTCAGGAATCGGGGGATTATCAAGAAGTGCACAAGCCTTTCTAACAACGGGAGAGTTTAGACAATTTAGCATTTTCGTTTCCTTAACCATGATTATCCTAGGGCTTTCTAGAATTAAAGCCAAGGAAGAAAGAGAAAGGGATAGAATTGATGCTAAAAAATATAGAGATTCATTAGCCGCAGATACAATCTTTAGAGGCAAAAGACCTTCTCCCTCTACTAGTGCAACTTCTGTAAATGTAGGAACAGTAATGAGAGGTGGAAATGGTAAATTATGGGTTTGTAGGACTTATAATAGGTCAGGAAAAAGAATTAAAAGGTGGGTTCTATCTTGAGAAACTACCCTAAAGAATATTATTCTAAAGAAGATAAACTAATACACAAGGCAGGTTATACTTTGGCTTTAGGAGTTATGGGTATTGGATTATTAGAAACCTTACATTCAATTCCCTATATTGTAAAGGGTCAATCAAATATAGTTGGAATTGCACTAGGACCTTCGGGTATGGTATTAGGGGGGATTCTTGCAGGTCTATACCTAAAAGAAGCAGGAGTTGTTTATTGATGGCTCCTAAAACTATTGATTTAGTTATTGCTTATCTAAAAAATAAAATTAATTCAAAGGAGTGATAAATTTGGGAACTATTTTCAAAAACATTGAAAGGGATTTTGAAGGAATTAGAGGTGCTCAAATAATTGTAGGAGTTTTGTCTTTTGCTTGCAGTTTAACATTGTATTCTATCACAAAATTATTTGATATGGGCAACTTAGGGACTGGAATTTTTTTATTCGGCTCTGCATTTTTTATGTTCGTTTCAATGGCAATCTTTTTAGAACAATTATACCTATAAGAACTATTAAATAGGTGAATAAACAGTTTCAAAATATGGCAAAGAAGATGAATGCTTATATGAAGGCACTTCAGAAGGCTAGAAAGAGTGGCGCTAAGTCCTTTTCTTACAATGGGAAGACCTATGTAAAGAAGACGACAAAGACTGGTCTTGTGGTATACAAGGCTAAGTAATCACTAATTCTTAGTTTCTGAATGTTTAGTATTAAATGGATTATGGCTTAAAGGGCTGTAATCTGAAATTATAGTATAAGATTAACCTTTAAATATCTGAAAGGTTAAGTGATTAGTATGGATAAGAAGGGTGTTAGTGTAGCATTAGGTATTGCCGTCCTTTCTGGTATAGCATCTGTGATAAGTGGGAAAAATAAAAAGGTATTTAGTTTTTCCTCTGAATCTTGGATGGCGGGAGATGATTTGCCACCTCAAGTTCAAAGCATGGTAAAGGAATATATTGAATCTGGACAAAACCCTAAAGGCATTGGAAGTTTGATGCCTAAAATTTTATCTCAGATAACTGTTCAAAACCAAGATAAGGGAAGGCTTATTGGAGCATTAAACAACGAGGCTAGGAAATATACTCCTGGCGCCCCCGTAATTAAAAGAAAGGCTCCAAAGTTTGCAGGAACTCCTTTCAAAAATTTACCTCCGTTGCCCAAGGGAAAGGATGAGTATGTTTTAAGAATGGCTCCAAACCCTAACGCAGCCTTAACAATGGCTCACGGTTTAGGGATTTTAGTCAATGAACTATATGTTGAAAAATATAAAGAAGCAGGTTTTAAAGCAAAATCTGTTTTAAGATTAGATGATACAGACCCAGATGAAAAACCACCATTGGCAGATTTCTACAAAGATAAATCTTCTCTGGTTTTCCAAGATTATAGATGGATGTCAGGAAAAGACCCTGACATTACCTATATTGCTAGCGATAACTACAAAGACCATTATCAAGGAATTGAAAGATTGATGAATATGAGGTATAAAGGTAGAATGGGTGGTGGAATGGCTTATTTAGTTGAAGGAATGCCTGGAACTTCTATTGAATCAAATATGCAAAGGTGTAGGGCTAAATCGGTTGAAGAAAATATCCAGCAATTCCAATGGTTAGTTAATAATCAAAAGTCATTTTATGTATCAGAAAATGGTGAAATTATACAAGATGATACCGCCCCTATGCCTGAAATCAGATTGAGATTATCACCTGCGATAATTCAAGAATTAGCAGAAGATTTAATGTCTGAAACTAGGGCTATGAAATTCCAAGATGCGAAAATTATGAGGTTGTGTAAAAACCCACACCCTAGACATCCAGATATTAGACTATGGCCTACTCTGAAATATCAAGGTCCGTTTGATGATTGGGTTTTAAACACTTCTCATGTAGTAAGAGGTGCTGATTTAATTGACCAAGAAGATTTCTATCATTTCTTTTATCCTTATGTATTTAGTAATTGGAGCGATTGGCATTCAAATTCTCAATTGCCTGTATTCTTATATTGGCCTAGGTTTAATTTTATTGATATGGATAAATATCTATCGTTTCAAGACCCTAAAACAGGCAAAACAATAGGAATTAATACTATGTCTTCCTCTGCGTTGTCTAAAATAGTAAAAAATCCTCCATTTAATGGAAATTGGGAACATGAAGATTTACCAACTATTAATTCTTTGAGGTTAAAGGGTTATAAGCCAGCAGAAGTTAAAAGATGGTGGTTTAGTAAATTTGAAAAGAAATATGCAACTTCTTATGGTAGGGCAGAATTGCTAAGATATCCTCTTCAAGAAAGAAATAAGGACGGTTCAGTTAATTTTAATAAAAATTGGTATCATGGTAGAGGGATTATTAAAGTAAATGGATTAAATATTAACTTTATTCCTCCCGTAAAATCCTTTAGAAAGCCTAAATTCCAAGACATGAATTATGAAGAAACTATTGGATATTTGAATAATTTGGTTCAAAATTGCCCTAAAGACATTAATCAATGGGATTCATCGGAATTTGAAGATTTTATGACTAATCTATCAAAAGGAATGTCTAAATTAAGGCTAGGAGACCTTCAATTTTAGGGGGTTTTAGGTTGAATGCAAGATTAAAATCTGCTTTATTCACCTCTTTGGCAGGTTTTGGAGCAGTAATTATGGGTAAAACGCTTGTCTCCTATGATGAGTCTTTTGCTTACCAATATAAAGATAAGGGTTTTTTTAATACTTTGTCTTCTTATAATATCTCTTTTCCTAAAGATTATATTACATTTATCATAGTAGGTGGCTTAGTTTGGCCCTGGCTACAGAAAAAAACTGGGTGGAGTAATAAAGTAATGTATCTATTAGGAAGTTTAACCTTTTTATACATAATTTCTTCTGATGGAAAAAATCTTTTACCTAAAAAGAATTATGAACACCAATTTGATAAGCAATATTCGTATGATGATACCAAATATGGAATTGATTATAAATTATTAAGAAGGGATAAATTTTTCAATTATCCTGAAAACACAATTAAAGACAAAGAATATGAAAAATGGGGCGAACAAGCAGAAGGATATCCAGTTATTCTAGGCGCAACAATTTATTCCATCTTTTTCTATGGTCTTTTAGGCAAATCTATCTATTATTTATTTAATGATGCGCCTAAAATTTACCCGTTTATTGATGATTAGCCGTTTTTTCATTACAATCGCAAAGTTTTTGGATTCTCCACCAAATCCCACAAACTTCACATTGACTTGGAATAGCGCCACACATCTTAATCCTGCTCCTTTTCTTCAATATACCTTGAAATGCCTTCCATTCTTTGCTTGTGAGGCGGTCCATGAGGAATTTGCTCATAATCTGGTTCCCAAGCCTCATTACATTGAGGACAATACATAAACTCTTCGTCACCTATCACGATGGGAGACATAATAACATAATAATCTGTATCCTCATCAATACAGCCGTTCCAACAATAAATAGTCTTGCTCATAAAAAATCAACTCCTTCTATATGTATTTAAACCTTTTGTATAAATCAAACTGTTTCATACTCTGCTGCAAAGTTTTGAATGATTTTTTCATTATCTGAAATGTCTTCATTACAATCAAAACAGTAATGATATACATAATTTTCAGTCTCAAATCTCTTCATTTCGGCTCCACAACAAAAACAATTATTATCTTTCATAATTCTCCCCTTACTTAGGCGTAATACTAACTACTTTATAAACATTTCGGTAAGATGCAAAAAACAATCTTTAAATATCTAAAGAAACAATTAAAATATATGGCTGAAGATGATGGCACAGAAGATATTACTGAGTTAGCGAAGCAGGCTAAGGTAGTGGCTGAGGCAACAGGAAGAGATGAAGCAGATGTTTTGGCTGATTTGCTAGATGATGGTATTGTTAATAACTCTCACAAAGCACCAGAAAAGGATTTAGTTACTCAATTGAAAGAGGCTGCGGAGTTAATTACTACTGTTCAGAGTATTAATCAAGAAGTTTCTGAAAATAGAGTTTTGAATGGAGGAGATAATTCTACAGAAGTTAAGGTAGAAACCACTTTAGAAGGCGATATTGTAGATAGAGCAATTGCATCAGTCCATAGAAAAGCAGAAAATATTAAAAAAATTGCATTAATTGTAGCACCAGTTCTCTTATTGTTAACTGGTGGTAGTATGGAAGCATTTGGGTTGACAAATTGGCTTGGTTCGGATGATGATGATTATGATGATGATGATGATTATTATGTGGATTATGGCGGTTGCACAGCCCCTGATGCAGATAATTATGACCCAATGGCTTCTTGGGACGATGGTTCTTGTTATTGGCATGATAATAATGGAGGTGGTGGAGGCCCCCCACACCAATCTTGTGATTGGCAATGGAGTGATTCATCATATACAGATGATGGACAACCAAATACTCTTTTTATAGTAGGTAGTTTTTCAAGTTTCCAATGCCCTCACGAAATGGAAGGTGATTTTAGAGTCCACCTATTTAAAGACGGACAACATTATGATGGAGATGAATTTTTTGGAATTAAATTTAGAGAATCATACGACATTTATTATTCATTTGAAGATTTAGAAGAGGGCGACTACACAATTCAATTTAGATTTGATACTTATGATGGTTCAAATTGGAATTGGGATTCCCCCAACAGTTATTATTTTGAACAGGCTTGTGTTCCTTCCATAAGTTACAATAATTTAGTATTAATCACTAATAATGATGATTTAACTGTTGAAGCAGATTTTCAAGATGAAAATGGTTGTGGGGCAGAAATTCAAGTTATGATTTCAACTTATTTAAATGATGCTTATGTTGAATCAATTGAATATGAAGATATTCAAACCTTTTTGATTTCAGAGGTTGGAACCACCAATATTAAGGTTGAAAATTATGATGGTTTGAAGGATTTAGAAGATGGTAATTGGAAGGTTGAATTTAGATTTAGAACAGTTAATGGTAATGAGAATTGTTGTGAAATGTCAAATGAAGTAGAAATTGATGAAATTGAAGATGTAATCTATGGTTGCACAAATTCCTCAGCGACTAATTATAATGCAGAAGCAACAGAAGATGATGGTTCATGTGAATATCCCGAACCTTGTGATGTTGAAATTATCAATCATTATAGAGGTCATGTAGCCGATGATGCCGAGCAAGACGCTATCTTGGTCGCCTTTAGAGTCGTTCCAAATAATTGTGAAGGAGAGCAAATTGAAATTGATATTCAATTGTTCCAAAACGGCTATGATGCAAATTATTCTCATTGGCAAATTGTAAGTGGTGATGTTCCCATTGATATTTCCCATACCTTTGACGGTGTTGCCATAGGCAATTCATGGACACCGACCATTATTGCTTCTTTGGATAGCGATATTTTGGAACAGGTTTGGTTTTGGGGAATTGATATTGTGGAACAAGAGCCTGAAACTTGTGAAATTAACCTTTTTGGCATTCAATTACAAACTAATAACACTTCGGCTGTTATTAATTTTGACCTTGATTGTGGTTATGATACAAACGACCTTGAAGGCTACAATGTAAGTGTCCAATTTTTAGTTTATCATGTAAATGAAACTAATAGTGGTCCAAATGCTACAGGACCATTGGAATGGACTACTCAAACATATTACATTCAAGGATATACTGATGATGTTAAAACTTTGTTGTTAGATAATTTTACTGTTGAAAATACTACTCATTATGATTTCTATTGGTATGCTATTTGGGAAGATGCTGATGGAAACCAACAATATATTGAACAAACTTGGTTGAATAGAGAGATAAACCCCTAGGTGAAGATATGAAAGAAAGAAATTTGCTTTTGGAATCAATAGTGGTAGGGATTACTACATTATCTATAGGTTCAGCATTAATGTTAGTTCCAATTGAAGGAATTTGGTTTGCTTATTTTGGAACCTTTTTAATTGGTTTTATTGCACATTATGGTTTTGAAAAATTAGGATTGAATGAGTGGTTTTGTAAGGAGGTTATGTAATGAAAATAGATTGGGAAGTTAGAATTACTTACAATTCACTAATGGTTGCTTTAGTTTCATTACCATTGGTTTTTGCTTTTATGATTTTATCCTATCAACTTATCACAACTGCTTTTGTTGACCCACAAGTTAGAGAAGATATTGAAGCATATATTGCAGTATTAGGTATTCTTTCTGGACCTGCTTATATGGCTATTTCAAGATTCTTTGACAGGTGGAACGCAGAAGAAGAAGAACATATTGAATCAATTAGAAGAAAGCACAAGACTGAAAATGATATTCAAAGAGCGTTAGGTAAATTACAAGAAGATGAAGAGCCTATAGTTATCCATGAAGAAGAAGATAGTGTTGAATAATCTAAAACTTTATAAAGGTATTAAATCTAAGACCTTACTAGGTGATAAAATGGTAAGCCAAGTAAGTATGTTAATGGAACATTTTGAAAGAAAGGATAGTATAACAGGAGTAGAGGCTGCTGCAGTCTATAAAATTAGGTCTTTGCCTAGAAGAATTATGGATTTGAAGGAAAGAGGATATGTTTTTACTCATGAATGGAAGAAAGATGTTACAGGACAGAAGTATATGAGATATATTTTGATTAGTTCTCCCAGCATTCAGTAAAGTTTAAATAGTTATTAAAATAATTTTAAACTAGAGGGAACAGCGGGTTCCCTATGAATGAAAAAAAAGTGAAAATATGGTGAACAAGAATAAATATGAGAACAAGAAGACAAATAAGGCGATTTTTACGGCAATCATGCTAATGTTGATGAGCATTAGTGCTGTTGCTGCAGATGGAAGCGACCCTCTTGACCCCTCCGATGGTGGGGCTGATTGGGATGGGGATGGACTTACTAATTCCGAAGAACAAAATTCTGGAACGAATATGAATAATCCCGATTCTGATGGTGATGGATTACCAGATGGTTGGGAAGTAAATAATGGTTTAAATCCCACTAATGGTGGAGATGCTAATGGCGACCCCGATGGTGATGGATTAACTAATGCTCAAGAATATCAAAAAGGAACAAACCCAAATAATGCAGACACCGATGGAGATGGCAAGCCAGATTCCACTGATGCATTCCCTAACGACCCTAATGATGGAGAATACTCCGATTCTGACGGTGATGGTATTCCTGATGCGTATGACCCCGATTTCCAAGAATCTCAAGCAGGTTCGGGTGATGGAGGGACTGAAGGTGGCGGTGAATCTAACGACAATGGACAAGGCGAAGGTCAAGGACAAGGTCAGGGACAAGGACAAGGACAAGGACAAGGACAAGGACAAGGTCAAGGTCAGGGACAAGGTCAAGGGCAGGGTCAAGGACAAGGTCAGGGACAA